>ERZ1034739.23-NODE-23-length-68928-cov-370.611735_pt1 | contig 68928 bp, 99 predicted proteins | sample MGYA00520636_ERZ1034739 | MGnify/ENA primary metagenome ERZ1034739 (study PRJEB33766, sample SAMN09781703) | gut metagenome | biome: gut microbiome | host: Homo sapiens | place: Madagascar | study: EMG produced TPA metagenomics assembly of the PRJNA485056 data set... | reverse complement strand
GATTAGGTTTAGTTGCTACTGAATCTATTGTACCTATCACGAAAGGTGGTACAGGTTCCACTAGTGCTGAGAATGCTCGATTAGCACTTGTAGCAGCAAAAAGTGGAGATAACTCTGATATTACCTCTTTTACTAACAAAGTGAGTTTTACACAACCAGTTAGCATCCCTGATGCGACAGTTAGTACAGAAGCTGCTTCCTATGGTCAAGTATTCCCAGCTCTAGAAATGTCAAGCAAGGTATCCTCTTACGATGGGTTTAATTCCATAGGCCGAGTCTTAAACCTCTCCGCACTTCAAACAGTAAACCCTCCTTCCGCTGGGATTACTATCAGAGTTGCATCTGCTTTTGCATCATCAGAAGCTCAGGCGATGCGAGGCGGTGGGTTGTTCCAAAGCATCCCTAGAGAGGGTCAGGTGAATGACTATGGTATAGTCGTTTTCCCTGTTGAAGAAGGTTTATATTGTTGGAAACGTTTGAACGTTACTACATATGAAGCAGAATTTTGGGGAGTTGTTCCTGACGGATCTACTGATAACGCTGTTGCTATCCAGAGAGCTATGGATTATGCTAAACGAAATAAAGTGATTATTGATTTCCCAGCTGGGAACATCCACACTTCTGTAGCCGTTCCTATTTATGACAATTGTGGAATAAGGGGAAAAGGTAGGGCTGAGTCTACAGTGTTTTATAAAACATCAAACTCTTACACCCAAGTAGGTCCTAGTTATTCAGTGGATGCTCTCTGTGTGTTTATACCTTCTGTCTGGGATTTATCAGACCATGAGATGAAATCCTATTGTTCTCATGCCCATGTTAGTAAGTGTATGTTTAGACGTCTTGGCATGTCTGCATCAACAGCGGAGTCTATTGCACCACAATATGGTCTCTTCTTAGGGAAGGCAGCTTCTCCTGTAGTAGAGGATTGTATCTTTGAAGGGGGTAAGACCGGGCTTAAGGCATATAATGCTTTTTCTGGAGGAATCATCCGAACCTCTTTTGTTCAGTTTAACAGGGTTGGTATTACGGGGTTTGACATTTCTTACTATAACTCTGAGACTGGAGTTTTATATCAATCTGGCACCAGCATGGATATTAGAAACGTCGGAATCAGAGGGTACCAGACTGGTTTTTCTTTAGGTAGACTTCAGCATAGCACCATGACTGATTGCTCTGTTGAAGAGGTATTTCCTCGACCTGAAGGTGGGGAGGCTTGGGCTTTCGAATTCATTGATCCTTATATGATTTCTATGAATGGGTGTGCTACTGAGTTCATATCAGGAGGTCAGATTAAGGTAAGAGGCTTTACTAATCCGAGCTTTAGTGCTGCCTTAAATGTCACTGGATATGTAGCAATAGACCAACAAAACCCTTCTATAAGCACCCCATATTACAACATTGATGGTGGTGGTAATGTACTAAACGTAGTTTTCCAGTCGTGTGAACTAGGTAAGGCATCACTAGCTAATCTAACAAACCCGGTAGTAGGTAGTGCAAACACTAAGGTCATCTATATAGGGACTACAGGTGTCGATCCAACCGTATCAGGTGGTGGGTCCTTTGTTAAGCTGGCATAATCTATAGTCCCTCCCGTAATGGGAGGGGTTAGTAGCGAGTGTCAATAAGTGGTAATGAAATCATTATACTAATAAGAGGTTAATATATAGGAGACATTAAAAATGAAAATGATGAAACAAGCTGTATACGGTTTAGTGTGTCTAAGTGCAGGTGTTGTGGTATCTACCGCAGTTCCTGTAGGCGCAGTTCACCCATTAGTAACTGTCCCTGCTCAGGTAGAGAAGCTTAGTTCTCAGTGCAAGCAGAGGACAATTCAGAATAATTTAGTCGTTATTTGTCCTGATGCTGAATCTAACGCTCTGAGAAAGATACTACCTTAATTTAAAGGGATTACAAAAAGGAGGTTAGAAATGGACAACGCCGCATTGCCACCTGTACAGCTAAACTTAAGCCCAGCTGGAATGGAATTCATCATGAAGCATGAGGGTATGAGAACCAAAGCTTATAAAGATTCCGCAGGTATCTGGACGATATGTGTAGGGGCTACGCGCGACATGAATGGGTATCCGGTTAGACAAGGATTAACGTATTCTATAGAGGATTGTCTAGCTCTGCTAGATAGAGACACGCAAGACTCTGTTCGTGCTACTCAGAAGAACATAAAGGTTCCTTTGTTAGTTCATGAGTTTGATGCGCTCACTTCTTTCAACTTCAATGTTGGTAGTGGGGCTTTGAGCACATCTAAGCTAAGAAAGGTTATCAATGGAGAAGTGAAAGGTGATGTTTATTCCGAATTTCTTCGTTGGGATAAGATAACGGTCAAGGGAGAGAAGCAGAGAAGTCAGGGTCTTCATAACAGAAGGGTTGCAGAAGCTGATCTTTATACCGAAGGTAAATATTAATGGAGGTGCCTCTTGGCTATTGAAACTAATGCGGTAGTAGTTACCGACTTAAACCCTCTCTATCCTCGTGATAGAGATTATATTTATGAAGGTGCAGCCCAGCTGCGCCTAGTTAAACAAGTATTACAGAACACATTCCCTAATTTAACAGAACCTATGACTGTAGATTCTGATACACTAGCCGCTATCTCTGACAAAATTTCTTTTGCTGGGGATTATATGGATGTTGGCGGCCTGATGATTAAAAATGGTACAGCAGGCACTGGTAATAATGATTTTACCACTAAAGCTCAAATGGAAGCTTTTATGCTTAACTGGATGCAAAACAAGATTTATAGGGTTGGGTCCTACTACATCACTGAGGAGGATATCAATCCGGGGGATTCTACATCTTTAGGGTTTGGTATCTGGACAGCTGTTACTGGTGTTATTATGGGTGCCGGAGTTGTGAACCCTGACGGAACAGTCCCTAATGCTCAGCGTGTGGAGTTTACTGCTGGTGCTACTGGTGGTCGTGTTTACAACACGATTAAGACAGAGAATCTACCATTAACCACAATCTCTGGTTCTAGTTTTTCTCTTTCTAACTATACACACACCCATACAACAACGTTTGGGCGAGGAGATGCTAGTGGTCATAACAGTTCACCTAACTGGTACAACCCCGGTAGTGGATATTCTGCTGTAACAAGCTCTGATACCCACACCCACTCTATCACGGGTGATGCAACATTTGGCTATGATGACGTATCTCGTCAACCTATAAATACGTTACCACCTTTCCGTGCAGCATATATCTGGAGACGTATTAGCTAAGGAGGAAGTATGGCTCTCTACCCAATAAAATCTTTGGGTGCGGTTGGTGTTATTGCCGACCAATCTCCTACAGATCTGGCTCCTAATGCATTCACCAATGCAATCAATGCTCGGTTTGTAGAACAACGCGTCTTTAAAACGGGGGGCTCTGCCCCTCTTTCTTACGTCGAGAGTGATAAAGAAATAAAACCATTATCATTCACTTCAATGCCTTTTGACTACTTCAGTGCTAACAAAAGTTTCTTACTAGTAGGTACAGATAAGAGTATTTTTAGGTTAAATAATGAATCTATGGTTGATGTTAGTCGAAGAGTGGCTACAGTTACCAAAAAAGCTGTGTCTTATATTAAAATCAATCCTGTATTAACAGAGATCATCCCTAAAGAAACATCTGTCATTATGAATTTTAATGAAAGCAAGATTCTCGAGGTATCTCTTCTTCCAGAGGGTGTTACTTCTCCATCCCTCGTGTGGGAGGTTAGTAACCCTTCTTATGGCTCAATACTAGTTGACCCTGTCGATAGTAAGAAAGCTACATTAAGCGTCTTGTCTAATGAGGGAAGCTTCACTGTCACGATCTCTAATGAAGATGAATCTGTGACTACCAGCATTTCCGTAAGGGTTGTCGATTCGGATTCTGGTATTTTTCTTAACCGAGATTCTGTGCAACTACGAAAAGGTGGAACAACCACTCTTACAGCAACAACAAGTAAGACTCCACTAACATGGACTTCTTCTAACCCAGCCATTATCTCTGTAGCACCTAACGGTGACACTACTACAGCAGTGTTAACCGCTCAAGGGGTAGGTAATGCGCTGATAACTGTAAGCAACGGGTCTAAGACCTCAGAATGCTCTGTTAGTGTTATTAATCAGATTGACAGTATATCTTTAAGTCAAACAGATTTACAGATTAACCGTGGGACGTCTTATGTTCTGTATGCTAGCCTAATCCCATCAAATGCTGCAAATCAGAAAATAACTTGGACTTCCTCTAACCCAAACATTGCTACTGTTTCGGGAACAGGTCTTCAAGGCACTGTCTCTGGACTCACAGCTGGATTTACAGTTATAACAGCAACCACGGAAGAAGGGGGGAGAGCAGCCACTTGTAATGTTAGGGTTGAGTTATCAAGCAGAACTCTTTTTGCTGCTGCATCAGCTCCTTCTGAAGAATCCAGTTCTATGGATTCAGGTATCGACACCTCATCAATGTCAGAGGGAAACCCTTTTTATGATTACTCTATGGTTGATGGCGTTGAAGCTTATTCGATAAATGAAGCTATGTCTAGGTCAACTCAGCTTGAATCCTTAACTCTTGACATTGTGGATACCGAAATTGATGTTGGGGATGAATTAGTAATAACTGCAACGGCATTCCCTGAAGGGGAGTATCTTTATAATTGGGTGGTAGACCAGCCGGGGTATCTATCCTCTACCTCCACTACCGACCCTTCTTTTACCTTAACTGCTATTAAGACTGGCAAAGTGAAGATAACCTGCACTGCTAGTCAAGTAGCTCGTAGAGATTATGAAGCATTTGAGGAGTATCCCTGGTATAATACGATCATCTCTAACTGCGCAGTATTCACTACTCACTACGAAACCCCTCAAGTAAAAGAGTTTGCCTCTGAGTATTTCACAGATCTTCCGGGGTGGGGTGAGCAAACAATAGTTGATGCTAACGGAAATCCATCTGTTGTGAAATATAACTGGAAGTGCGAGAGGATTCGTGCATTTAATAATCGCCTATTTGCTCTTAATATGCGAGAGTCTAATGCATCAGGGGTTACTACTCATTACCCTCTTCGCCTTCGCTGGTCTAACTATGCTAATGAGAATAAGGCACCTACTCTATGGGATGATTTTGCTTATGATAGATATGTGACTTCAGACTTAGCAGCAAATGTTGTAGGACAGACTGAGGCTCTGGAAAATGGGTATGCCGGGTATATAGATCTAGCTGACTCAAATGGTAGTTTAGTTGAGATTCTTCCTCTTAAAGATTACCTGTTTATCTATACAGAGTTTGAGACTTACATTGGATCTCCAACTAACAACACATATCAGCCACTGATGTTCAAGAAACTATTCAATGATTCTGGAATCTTAGCACCTGAGTGTGTAGTTGAAGTTGAAAGTGGTCACTTTGTTGTTACTCAGAATGATGTTATTCTACACAATGGTGCAACCAAGAAGTCTATTGCATCCAACAGGGTCAAGAATATGCTTATCAATGAGGTGTGTTTAGTAAACCCTTTAGCCACTAAGGTTCATCTGCATCAGGATAAGAAGGAAGTGTGGATCCTCTATGTTGGTCCCGGAGAACCTGCTGGGAGTTTTGCTTGTACAAAAGCTGCTGTATGGAATTATGAGTTTGATACATGGTCTTTTCGTACAATTCCATTCTCTCATTGTATTGGTTTAGTGGATCCTCCGACTTTAGAGAAAGGTCCTACTTGGGTTGATTTCCAAGAGTATACTTGGGATGATCCATCAATTAGTGAGCTTGTGTGGAGAAAGGATTCTACTAACTTCCGTCAGAGAGTAACTGTAGTAGGTTCTTGGATGAAAGGTTTTTACCAAGTAGACATAGGCCCTTATGACTATTCTTATGATAGGCTGAATGACATTGTTGTCAAAAAGCCTTTAGAGATGAGACTGGAAAGAACTGGTATTGATTTTGACAATGTAACTAATGAATGGAATCAGAAGCACATAAATCGATTCCGTCCACAAGTAACAGGGTCGGGTACCTACATATTCCAAGCTGGCGGTAGTCAGTATTCGGACCAGGAGGATAGGCATATCCACAGTGAAAAGCCTTATATAATTGGTGTGGACAGGCATGTAAGCGTCCGACTGAACCATCCGTATCTATTCTATAATGTTATAGATAATGATGTTAACAGTAATGCAGCTATCAATGGGTTAACTATTGAGTTTGCTGTTGGCGGGCGAAGATAATAACAAGGGAGCTTCGTGCTCCCTTTTCTTGTTTATTGTAAGGAGGTTCTATGGGTGCTGGTGGCTTTCGTAAGAATACCGGAAGAAACAACACAACACAACCTTATAGTGTGGGCTTTCTAAACACCTCTGAGAGTGTAGAAACTAATAACGTTGCAATATATGATGAACTCCAGAATATTAGTACTGCAACTAATCAAATGTTCCAAGCTATAGATGAAATCCATGAGGAGATTGATGTTCGTATTAAAGCCCTTCATGCTATGAATTTGCAATTCGATGAACTAGAGAACCGTGTTACGACAGAGATTGAGACTGCCATTGCAGATATCATAACACAAATGGGTAATCTATCCACCGATGATATTTGGGATAATTCGGTTAGCCCTCCTGTCAAATTGGATTCAACTATGTCTGGTATTAAGACTTCAATAGAAGGCAATACGGCATCTATTCAAACTGTTGAAGGTATCGTCAATGATCAAGGACAAGAGATTGCCCTTATTCAATCTGATTTAACGAATGGGACAGGTAGTGCTTCTCAGTATATGAAACTAACTGAGTATGAAGCTACTTGGGGTGTTAATTCCACAGTAAATGGTAAGACAGCAGGGGTAAAGTTAACAAACAATGGATCTATAAGCCAATTCCAAGTAACAGCTGATAAGTTTGTGGTATCTGATGGCACATCAGGAAGTACACCATTCAAGGTTGAGAACGGTAGGGCTGTTATGGAGTTTGCTGACATTACTAACGTAGTTATCACCTCTGCTCAAATTGCAACTGCGACTATTGAGTGGGGACAGATTACTAATGTATCAATAACCAACGCTCAGATCCAAAGTCTATCAGCGGATAAAATAACAGCCGGTACAATGTCAGGGACTAACTGGAGATTCACCGTTGGTGGTGATTTTGTTATGGGTGGTACAGGTGGGGCACAGTTGTGGATGAATGGAAACAGAATAGACTTCTACGATGGAAGTGGTGCTCTGAGAATTAGAATAGGGAGTTGGTAATATGGCATATGGAATATGGGCACAACCAGTAGGGCCGGGGCCAGCAACCCCTGCTCCCTTATTTATTGATAGCGGAAGTACTTTCCCTCAGTTCAAGAATAGTATAAGAGGGAGTTTTAACTTTAATGGAGCTGGGAGATCTTTCCCTATTAGTGGATGGGATGGTAGTGGTCAGATAATTATTGTCCCCACTGGTTCTCTGTGCTGGCAATGGGAAGTCCCTCCTAACTTAGTCCCTGATGTTTATTGTGTAAATAACATCTATGTAGAAAATGCCTCATCTTTTAGGGTTACTCTGAACCAGAATCCTGGCAGTAACCCCCTGTTTGATTGTGGGTTCAACGTTTATCAAATTTGGCCTAGAGCTGATAGGAATTACGGAATCACTTTCTCAAATACAGCAGACTATTTTTCCATATCAGATGCTGGAGTTGTTGGTCAATGTATTTGGGCTTGGCAGGGGGTCATAAACAATGCCCTTCAGATACCAAATATCGGTGGGTTCAATATGGCAAACGCTGTTGTGTTCGCTAACTGGTCTGATGGAGGTCTTGGCCTGTCTTACACATCTGATGACAGAGTTATTCGTGTCTACCAGAACAGACCTTACGTAAACGGCAACACTAATGAGGGTGGTTCAGTGTTTGCTAGAGTTGCAGTATTCTGCAATGGGGCAGGGGTTCCGGAACATAATGGAGGTTTGAATATCTACTCTCCGGGTACCACACAATGTGTCTTCTCTACTAACAGAACACCTTTCACTGTGGATACTTTTATAGGCTCAGGAGGTGGTAACACTGGAATGTCATACCCCATGATACCTCTTACCTCTGGAATAGGTGCAATAAAAGGCCAAGGCAGTGGATGGAGATATCAGCAAATGAGATCTCACACCATGAGTGGTTCTGCGATAGGAACTGGCTATGGAAGGTATCTGTTTCAGTGGGATCAAAATTACGACCTAGGAGCTGACACTGTAGTTAATTTATCGGTTCCTGTAATAAATGCAGCTAAGGTTTTTGCTGGACTATAACAAGGAGATATTATGGCAATTAAGATGGGTATTGAAGAACTAGACCCAATGGTTCAACAGGCTTCAAAGAAGTATGGGATTCCTGCTGCTTTGATTCATGCTGTAATCCAAAGAGAGTCTAGTGGTCGTCCTACGGTGGCTTCTGGAACTGGTCCTGTAGGTTTAATGCAGATTAGTAAGGGGTTGGCTAAAGACTATGGATACAAACTGGAAGATAGACTGGACCCAGCAAAGAATATTGACATGGGTGCTCGTTATATCAGAGATAACTTAAAAGCTTTTAATGGCGATGTTAAGAAAGCAATGGTTGGTTACTCGGAAGGTATCGGTGGTGCTAAGCAAATGTTCGCTGGTAAAAGAGGGTTTACTCCACAAGCTCTTGACTCTATGAACAATAAACACTTTCTTCCTTTCTATGGTGATGCAGCTTCTCAGATTGCTAACCCTGTTGGAGCTTTGCAAGCTGTTCAACCAGTTAATCAGTTTAGTCCTGACTTGTTAGATAGAGAGAAGGCCGCACAAGCTCCGACTCAGGCAGAAATTGCTGCTTCTAAGACTGGTGTTTTAGGTGGCAATCCGGTAGAGTTTTACTCTGATGAAGTGCAAGATGGAGAAGATCAGAAGCCTCAACAGAACTTTGGTAATGCAGTATTAGGAGTAGCTGCTATGCTTGCAGGTAAACCTCCTACTTCTCAAACAGTTCAGAGGGCAAGTGCACCACATGCAGCAGGTTCTCAGTACAGTCCACAAACACAGGCAGTGCTCAGACGTTTGGCTAGCATTGGTGTAAAGTAATAATCTTTAAGGAGGACTTATGTCTTTATTTGGAAAATCAGCTTCTAGCAAAACCACAGTAGCCCCTTCCTCTCAGGTTGATGCCCTGCTGAAGCAGATTGTTGCTAATGCTCAGAATATGCAGAACAACGATCCGGGATTCATCTCCCAACAGCTGGCTGGGTTTAATGGCAACCAACAGGGTGCTCTGAACAACTTAGCAGCTTCTACTACTCAGAAGCAATTGGCTGATATGTACACACCTCGTACACAGCAAGGGTTGGACCAATTAAACGCTCTTGCTCAACAGTATCAGAATATTGTTAATGGTGGTGGAGTAACGGCTGAAGGGGTTAATAACTTTAGTAAAGGTTTGAATAATTCGGCTCTTGCACAAGCTACTAGCAAAGCAGCTTCTAATGTCTCTCTTGGCAATGGCTCTGACTCCGGCTCCCTCCGTAGGGCTGCGGCTCAAGGGGCTGCTTTGAATGGTGCTAACACTAACCTGTCTCGTACTATCAGTGGCAAGAACATGGGTGTAAGTGCTCTTCAACAAGATCAGAACTTCCAGAGAGGTTTGCTTGGTGCTCAGTCTGGTTTAGCTGGACAGAACCTCAATCTTGGTGCCCAAGGTGTTCAGGCAACTCAACAGGCTATTCAGAATCAACTCATGGCTGGTAATCTACAACAGCAACAAGCCCAAGCTCAAGCTGATATTAATTGGCAGAACGCTATTGGTTCTCAGCAGTATGGGTGGAATCAGCTTAACAACCAGCTTAATGTATTAAACAGTGTAAGCCCAATGGCTGGGTACACGATTAAGAATGCTGCTCCGGGGGTTAACACTGGACAACAGCTCCTAGGTGCTGGTATCACTGGATTAGGTATTGCAGGGCGTATGGGTGCTTTCTCTCCTAATCAACAGACTCAGAATGCTTGGAGTTCCTATAACAACTCAGGTGGGCAATCTGGAATGGCTGGTCCTATGATTGGAGGTTCTAATCTTTCTCAACAGAGAGGTCAGTCTAACTGGTTATCCACAGCAGGTAGTAATATCTTAGGTGGTGTCTTAGGGGCATTCGGAGCAAACTAAAGGAGATTTGATATGGGACTTTTCGGAGGCGGGGGTAGTAAAACTACTTCCCAAATGATTCGCCCTGAATACATTCAACAGTATATTGACCAGCTTAACCAACAGATTGGTAATACTAGTTCAGGGGATTATGTTTATCGTGACAATGTAGGGTTTAATAACAACCAGACAGAAGCTCTTAATAACTTGGCACAATCTGGCGCTCTAGGAACTCTCTCACAGCAATATATGGATGCAGCAGGTCAAGGGTTAGGATACCTAGATAATGCCTATAAAGGTTATCAGAGCCTCTCTGGACAAGGTGGGATTACTGGAGAACAGATTGGTGCTCTCGCTGGTCAACTGTATGATGATGACGCTGTGCAAGCAGCCATTACAGCTAATAATGAACAGGTTCAACAGAATCTAGCACGTAATGCTCTTCCTCAGTTAGCTCAACAGTATGCTGGTCAGCAAGGCTCAGGTGCTCGTATGGCTAAATCTTTTGCCCAAGGTGATGCTCTGAATCAGATGCAAGGGCAAGCAACAGATATTACCAACAGTGCCTATAACTCTGCTATCAATCAGGCTGAAAGTATCCTCTCTGGTAACAGACAGAATCAGGCAGCTGCTCTCTCAGGTCTTTCTACTATCGGTTCTAATCTTTCTAACTTAGGTCAGCAAGGTGCTAATTTGTCTCAACAGCAAATGATGAATCAATGGAATGCAGGGTTGCAGCAACAACAGCAACAACAGAATGAATATGATAATGCCTACCAGAATGCTCAGAACGCAGCTAATTGGGGATGGCAAGATATCAACAACCAACTCGGTGCAGCAGGTGTACTTAACGGTGCTCTCGGACAAACTACAACTACTAAAACATCTGGTGGCAAAGGTGGTTTCCTTGGTGGAGCTATGAGTGGTGCAGCAGCAGGTTCTTCCTTTGGACCTTGGGGTGCATTAGCTGGGGGCGTGATCGGTGGGTTGGCTAGTACTTAATTAGGAGACAAATATGCAACAGACAACTTACGCTCAGGTCAGAAGTCGTGACCCGAGAAATACTTTCTATGGTGTTAATCCGGGAGCGGCTTCGGCCTCTCCTTATATGGCGAGACCTACTCAGACAGCAGATATTTCTATGTATCAACGACCTGCTATACCTGCTGGACTTTCTTCTCTTGTAGGTCAGACTTCAGTCGACTATCAGAATATGTTGAATCCTGTTCAGAGTAACGGGCTTCCTTCTGATATTCCGAATGATGTACAACCTCAAGCACAACAGGCTGTAACTCTTCCTGAGTTTGAGAACCAAGAAACCATGCAAGCTGCTGGACTTTCTCCTTCTTCTATTCCTCAAGAATCAGAACCTCTTCCGGTAACGCCTCCTACTAAACCGCTAGAAGCTGGTCCTATGGAGTTTACTCCTTCTCAGGTGGAACAGGCACAAGGTGTGATTAACACTCTTGCTCAAGGACAAGACACTGGTGATGGAATGGCTGCTGCTACTCGTGCTAAAGATCAAGAGCGTGTTAACAATGATATCTTGCAAGTTGCGAAAGCTAAAGACCCTTCAGAAGCTTGGAACAAGCTACAGAAAGAGCCATTCTATCAGAACTCTAGTTTCTATACAGGTTTGATGGGTGTTGGTCTTTCAATCATGTCAGGTAAGTCTCCTATCGAAGCTTTCCAGATTGGTCAAGGTATGGCTAACCAAGACGAGACTAAGAAGCAACTGGAAGCTAACCGTGATGCTTTGATTGAACAAGGCTTCTCTCAAGACTCAATCGCAGCTGCTATTGCTAACGGAGACCCATCACTGCTGAAGATGAAAGCTGTAGACCCTGCTCAGAAAGAAGCATTGTATGCTGCTCGTGAAGAACGTCAGAATGCTGAATGGGATAGACGTCAACAGATTCAAGAGCAGACTATGCGTGAGCGTGCTGATGAGACTCGTCGTGCCGCTGAAGAAAGAGCTAACATGAACTTTGAACGTCAGAAAGAGTTGATTGGCTTCCGTGATAAGGTTAAGGCTGAACGTGCTGAACAAGCTGCTCAGAGTTTTAACTTTAACCCGAAAGAAGTTCGTCTTGCTCAGAACACAGCTGAGGGTACAGTTGCTAAGCAGTGGGCAGAGAAAGGTGGTCTGTTTAACCAGTCCAACAAAGACTTGGATTTGGCTGACAAGGCTGTTAAGGATAAAGACTATCAGACAGCTCGTTCTGCTTACATGCAGGCTATCATGAACTCCGCAAGGGCTGAAATTGGTGCTACTCGTTCTCTTACCGAAGAAGACTTGGGGCACTTTGCAGAAGACCCATCAATCTTCATTCGTGTTGGCAACAAGTTTGCACTGAAGTCTGGATGGCGTCCTACTGATGCTGCTCTTTCTTATGCTCGTAAGCAAGCTAACGTTGGTCACACCTCTGCAATGAAAGGTGTTGCTGATGCTAAGAAAGCGACAATTGAAGCTTACATCGGTTCTGGTATGGATAAGAAGAGAGCTACTGCATTGGTTAACCGTGCAATTCCTTCTGGTGGTTTCTATGACCCTCTAGGTGTTTTCTCTGAGCAAGCGGAAGAATCTGTTGGGGGTGCAGCAACCAACCCTAAGCTTAATGGTGCTTTATCAGCTGTCGAAGACACTAGCTGGTTCACGCAATAAGACCTAAGTCCTGCCTTCTATAATGTATATAGGGGGTAGGACATTTTTATTTATAAAAGGAGACGTTATGGCTAACATTAAACCGTGGGAAGAAGCTTCCAAAGCTCCTGCGTATCTGAATGCCTCTCCGGAGCGTCAAGCTCAAATGAGAGAACAATATAAGGCAGCAGGTGGCTCTATTCCTGAGGAACAACCAGTAGCACAACCACAACAAGAAGAACGTGGTGCTATAGGTGAGTTTGCTCAAGGTGTGTCAAATGCTCTTCAATCTGGTGGTGCAAATATCTCTGCTAATCTTGCTAGAGGTATTGGAGGCTTAGTTGAGATTGGTGAAGATCTAACTGGAGCACAAACTGGTTACGGGAAGCGTATGCAAGAGAACGCTCAAAACCTCTTGAAAGAACGTATGGATAAGATTGAGGATGGGATTGGTAAGTCTGCTGGTCAGTATGCTGGGGTGGTTGCCGACATTGGTCTGACAGTTGCTAACCCATTAGCTGCCGCTGCTATCATTGCAGGTCGTGAGACCGGTCGTGCATATGCAGACCAAACCCCTAAAGAGGGGGAAGATAAGTCTGTTCTAGATGCAGCCCTAGTTGGTGGTGCTAACTATGCAGCTCAAAGAATCCTTCCGGGTGCTGTTGGGACAGCTGAATCAGCTCTTGGTCGTATCGGTCAGAACGTTGCTAGTAACGCAGTGGCTGGTGCTAAAGGTGGTGCTCTTGTTGGTGCTGCTGAGGTTCAGAACAAATATGGTGATGACAATGATCTAGCTAAGACATTGGAAGGTGTTATAGAAGAAGGGGCTATGGGTGCTGCATTTGGTGGCGCAGTTGGTGGAGTTCATGGTTTGATTAGCCGTCCGGATTCTGCTGTCTTCAAGAACACTCCAGAGTATGCGAAGACTGATATTGCTGCTGATGACGAACTGATTCGTAGTGCTAAAAATATTGATGAATTGAAAGAAGCTTACTCTAAAGCTGAAACTGCTAACGCTGCTTCTGCTCTGAATCTTCTGGATGAGAATGGATTCCGTATTACAGATGCTGTTGCTGTAGATTCTCCTGCTGCTCAGCGTATTCTTAATACTGACCAAGCTCGTGCTGAGAAAGCTGCTTCTGTTCAGAAAGAACATTCCAATATTCCTGGCCTTAATCCTTTAGCTTCTCCTGCTAAGACTCGTGGTAAAGCTTTCGCTGATAATGAGCACAACCAGAAACAGGCTGTTGCTATGAAGGATGCGATGGCTGACTACACCAAAGACAACACGAAAGCTCTTACAGATGTTCTAGATAACCTAGACCGTGAATTAACTTCTCTCCGAGCTTCTGGTGATTTTACTGGTAGTCCGATTGATATTAAGAATCGTACACAAGCTGACCGTGATTTCATTGATGCTTACAAGACTTTCTACAATGAAGCAAATCGATTCAAAGCTCGTGAAGGTGAAGATTTTAATAACTTTGTAGAGAAAGCTACTGAACTACAGAAGATGGCTGATAATGTTTCTCCAGAGATGAAGAAAGCTATCGGTGGGTTGAAGAAACTGAAAGGTATGCCTGAAGGTTTTAATCCTATCCAAGATGCTTACACTCTGAACAATACGGCTAAGTTCATGAGCAACCAAGATCGTGGCTGGACTTCCCTGACTGATGATGGCTTCCGTGAGGCTTCTTCTCCTAGTCTGGTAATGAATACTCTCGGTGCTGCTAAATATGCTCTGAATCGCTTCTCTTCTCAGCGTGCTCGCTCTCAACGTGTTAAGCAACAAGAATCTAACAGTGAAGCTATCCGCTCTTTAGCTCGTGGTGATTTGGAAGTTGCTCGTGCTAAATCTACTGCTGATGAAGCTCGGGCTAAGATGGAAGAAGAACCAGTTGTTGATGACATTAAATTTAAGACTCAAAATGATGTGGAAACCGAACCGGTTCGGGAGCCTTCTTCTAGTACTGTGACGGAAGAAAATCTTCCTTCCTCTGCTCCTCAAGAAACCCCTCTTACGGCTCGTGATTTAGTTGCTCAAAGACGCGCAGTTAAACAGGCAGAACAACGTCGTGCTCAAGAAGAGGCCGCACAGGCTCCAGAACCAACTGTAGAGGAACCAACAGTCAAAGCTGAGCCATTACCTGCCCGTGCTCCTAAAGCTCCTAAGGAAGCTGTACAGGACGTTAAACCGGCAAGTGGTGTAGAACGTTTAGCTGCTATGTCTAGTGCTGCTCGTCAGGCTACTAAAGATCGTGCAGAACGTTTTGCTCGTTCTCTGTACTCTAAAGCTGCTAAGGCTAAAGCTACTGCTGAAAACTTCTTGGCTTATAAAGGTGACCCTAAGGAATTGATGCGTCGCATTCGTCAGGAAGATAATGCTATCAACACTGAACGTCATGAAGAAATGGCTCGTAACCAGCTAGCTTCTCAGCAAGGTATTGCTACTGCTAAGAACAACACTGTACGAACTAATTTTGCTGAATGGGTTAAGGAACGTGGTCTACCAGAAGACATTGCTACTAAGGCATTACGTGCTGAGGAGAAAGGTTTAGGTGGGAACGTGACTAACTTGGATAGTCTGAAACGTCGTGCTGAAAGATTGTATCAGAAGCAGCGTGAGGATGAGTTTGATAGGTTGTATCAACAAGCTCTAGAAGAGAACAAAGCTTTTGATAGGAAAGATGCTCCTAAACTGGTTGACCAGAAGAAAGAGCTTCAGTCTGAGATTGATGCTTTGATTGATTCAGAACCTTTACGTCCTGCTCAGAAAGATGCTATGCGTAAGTTGATGAATGACTTTGTAGATGGGAAGTTTAAATCTTCAGAGAAGGCTGGTAGGGAGGAGGCTTTGGAAGTTGGTCAGATGAAGGATATTTGGGATGGGTTTATTAACACCTATAACAGAGAAGTGAATGCCTTCAATAAAGCTAACAAAAACTCTCAGTACGAAGCTTTTGCTAAACACATACAAGCTCGTGAAGAACGTCTTGCTACTCTGAAAAACAAAGCTCAGGCTCGTTCAGATGCTAAGGCTGCTGTTGAGAATGAACGTAAAACTCTAGAGGCTATTGCAGCTCAGAAGAGTGAGATTGAGAAGATGATGGAAGGTTTACCTAAACCTGTTCGTGAGGCTCAGGAATCTCGTACATTGAAACAGTTGGCTGCTCACCACGATAAGAACTCTCCAGTTCCTCCAGAGAAGTTCCGTAGTTACATTGAACGTATCCATAACGCCGAGTCAGATTACCTTGATCGTCAGCGTCGTTTAACTGATGCAGAGGAAGATGCTCGTCAGGCTAAGTGGAACAGGATGTATGAGCAAGCGGAAGAAATGAACCGTAAGTTTGATGTGGACAAGAGAGTTAAGCGCAGTGAAGAGCTTAAAGCGGCCCAAGAGCGTGAGAATGATCTTATGGCAGTACAACGTCAACGTGATGATATTCATCGCCGCCTGATGCGTACTATGGAAGATAAGGGCATATCTAGAGAGGATGCTGAAGCATTTGCTGGTTCCTATATGGATAACCGTTATGCACTTCTTGAGAAGCCTATGACTCCGACTGAGCATCAGAATGCTCGTTCTCGTATCGAGGCTGATGTTGAGAAGTTTGCTAAGAAGTACGAATCAATGACTCCTATCGAGAAAGAGATTGTTAAGGTTACTGGAGATACTGAAGGTAAGCTTGATAACTTGGATGCGGATACTAGGAAGGCTGTTGAGGAGGCTCAGAAGGTTGACTCTGATATTAAGAAACTGCAAGAGGAAGAGTTGGAGATGGAGAAGGTTCGTTCTGCTCTGCCTGACGATGAAAGATCTCAAGCAAGTTCCGATATCTTGGAAAGTATCAAACAACAGGAAGAAGCCTTTGCTGATAAAGCAGAGAAAGCTTTCTTAAATGGGAAGAGCTTAGATGAGTTAGTCAGTGTGGCTGAAGTTTTAGACAGGGTTCATGGTGCTGACAAGGCTGGTAACAACCGTCGCTTTGTACGTGCATTGCAGACTGCTGCTGAAAACAAGAAGAAGTATGGTGATAATCCAGTAGCTTGGTTTAGTGCTGATGATTATTCTGCCATTGCTAAACTTGGTGCTTCTTCCGCAGGTGGTAACAAATCCAGAGCACTGGAGAAGATCTTTGGTTCTACAGCTGAACAGGCTAAGAGTAAGTTGCTTGGCAGGGATGATGTAGCGAAGATGAGACGCGTGATTGAAGAGAACCCTGATATTAAGATTCCTTCTTACAAGACAACGAATCGTACTGAGTACTTACAGTTCTTGGAGAAGTTTAATGACGAAGGGAAGCCGAAGATTAAACGTGGCTCATTGTCAGAGAAGCTTGAACGCAGTAAGCGTCAATCGAGACTCCGTGTAAGAGTTCGACCTAAGGAGTGATAAAAGAAAAGCCCTCAAGGAGAAATCCAAGAGGGCTTTATTTGTTTCTAAGTTTTAAAAACCGTCAAATTCATCATACATCCCAATTTTCCTCGGATGCTAAGTAAGACTCTTCTCTGGCTTTTATTTCTTCAATAATCTCTGTAAGGCGATTTGTCATTTTAAGCAATTCATCCAGAATATCTTGACTATAGATCATATTTTCTCCTAGATCAAATCATAATATTGAATAATATCAGAGAGCTTGAACTCTCGAATCTCATCTTTCTCTATATCTATCGCTGTCATAATCCAACAAGGTTTGCCACCGTTATGAAAACGGGAGCTAGCAACGGAGGTTCGGAGTGGAATAACGGACCGGTCAGCAACCTCGCCTCTCCAGTTGCGATAGCGAAAGCGAAGCACTTGTTGCGTAGATTTTTTGATCATCACTCGTTTCCTTTCTTGAATTGTTTTCTTGCATCGTTTTCCATCTTTGTTTTTAGTTTATGACAAGGGTCTTTACACAGAACCTGAAAACCTTCTTTCTCACACAGAGCACGAGAGATAATTTCATCCCAGCTAGCCTCATGGTCTAGAGGAACGATAGGATTTATATGATCTAAAGCCATATCCTTTACAGGGTGGTCAGAACCACACATGGCACACTTAAAGTGCATTGCCAGTCTACCTGTCTTCGGGTTAATCTTCTGCTCTGTCTTGGCGTCTGCTAGTGCATCGAACATGGGCTTCCACTTTCTAGTCAGAGAACGAATCCCTGACTTGATGAAAGAGTTGTAACGAGCTTCAGTCCACGTTCCGCTACAGCGTGTCTTCTCAGACTTCGCCATAATCAGCTTCTTCCCAAACTCGTTTGTTTACACGATGACTTACTTTGCCTTCACGAGGAATACGTCCAGTCCGCTGATCAAACAGTTGATGCTTAATCTTTTGGTCTTTACGAGATTCACGATTGGAGGAGTTTTCATCATATGAACGATAATCAAATTTACCCATTATAACATCCTTATTCCCAAGATTTGTTTAACCATGACCAATCAAATAGGTCTTCTGGAGTCTGACCAACAAAGAGAAGCCGAGCATTCTCAAGCATTTTCTCTTCATCTTCAGTATCGAACTTCTTATAATATTCCATTCGCACTATATGATACATGGTCCATTTGTCTGTAACACCAGCTAGTAATTTAGCTGCTGCCTTCTTCCCTATTCCTTGACGTCGAAGCTGAAGCTTACCACCCCACATAACTTCTTTGCGTTCCCCACATCCGGGGATATTATCCGTACCATCTCCAATCAACATTTGATAGAAGAAGTTTTGCCATGAAACTAAATCGGATACGTAGTGAGGGGGAACCTCTTTCTGCCTTTCTCCACAAGCCCAGCGATAATGCCATCCGGGGGTTATTAATAAATCTTTGTCTCTAGTACAGATGATAGTGTTCTTGTCTCTACGCTGCCTTTCAGCTAAAGCGTCATCTGCTTCTCTACCAAAGACGTCAATATACTCATAGTGCTCTTTGATATAATCTCCGACCGCTTTCCAGTGGAAGGGTTTCTCAGATATTGCTCGATTACCTTTATAATCCTGTTGCTTAGCGATATCGAAACGGAAGTTACCACCTTCGCTGAAGTAGAATACAACCTTACTACAACCCGAGCGAGCTATAATTGTATCAATCTTGTACTGAAGTCGTTCAATCATGAAATTGTAATCGACTGGAACACGTCCTGTGTCAAGGAATGGATGCTCCTGAGTAAGGGCACCCACCTCATATCGAAGAACATCCGCGTCCACAATTGCTACTTCAGGGAGCTTAACTTCTTCCATGTTAATCTCCTAGCAACTTACGAATTTCATTGCGGAAATTATCATACTCTTCAGGGTATTCAAACCCACATTCAAGTAGTGCATAGTGAACAACCTTCAACAAATCCTGAGTCTTGTTCTTATCCTTGTGTCGATAAGCATATTTGATCATGTTGGTTTGTTGGAAATTCAACTGCGGGTTTGCATGATAGAACTCAATAGGTTGAATCTTCTTGCTATCAGGGTTATAGTGGGAACCCCCCACCATATTAGTTAGTGCTGGATTATTCATGCTGTCAATCCTCGAAGTTCTTCTTTATCAAAATGCTTCTCTACTACATATTCATACAGATCTTTTAACTCTGCATATCGACGATAAAATGTTCCATGTGACATTCCAATAGTTTTCTGAATATGGTCATGAGGTATTCCTAAGAAGATCATAGAGAACATATTGGCTAACTTCTGAGTATCCATCGTATCACTTAAATCTTGGAAGAAATAGAAGATACGAGACTCCATGAATGGGTCACCAACAGAGTCTTGTTTATCCATAGCAATCTCTAAAGGACTGTCCACCATATCAGGGGTACGGAACATATCAGCCTCTGGAATTGAGTAGATACGACGGTCCCCTACAGTCTGCCTGTTTGAACGTATAGACCAGATAATATTCTTGACTCGATAAGTCATATGCTCTTGGTCTTTCTCATCCTCTAGGACTCTCTCATCCTGCTTAGCGAAGACAAATCTCCAAGCGTTCAAGAGCACTTCCTGTGCCACATCTTCTGCTTCATGGTAATCTCTGATATCATACATGAAGAACTTGTGAACTACTTTCCAGTTCGCTCTGTAAAACTCTTCATAGTTTGCGATATACTTAATAGGGATTCCGTGAATGCGGTATCTTGTAGGTGTTGTCTTCTTCGCCATTATTCTATTCCACGCTCTTTCAGAGCTTCTAACAATCCATTGTGATTAGCAGCACATTCTGTGTACTGGTCCTGATACCACTCCAACGTAGTGGCTAGTGCCTTTCCTTGAGCACTCTCTAAAAGAGGTAGGTCAACCCTACATTCAGCTTTTAGGTTTGTTGGTAAGGGCATTGATTGCCTGCTGCTGTCGCTCATTGAACATGCGGATGTAGTCATCGCTAGCGCAGACATTATAAAAAACTGGTTTAGTTTTCTCATAATGCATCTCTTTATAAACAGTTTCCGTGTTCTTCTTCCAGTCGGATAAACCAGTAAGAACCCTCTGAGCAACTTCATCAGCTGCCTTACTTCTTTCAATCTCTAACTCTTGTTGATGCTTCTCTTTATCAAGATTGTTACTGTCTGTTCGGTATTCATTGAACTTCATACCTCCAAAGAACACGAGAGCAGAGAAGATGATAAAACCTACATTATCACTTAATGTACTTTTCATATTGTCTCCAACGAAAAAAGCCACCCGAAGGTGGCTAAGCTATAACAAGGAGAGTTATCAGAAAGGCGAATCGTTATCATCTTCATAAGTAGAAGCAGGCTCTTTATCAATCGTAGGGATTGAAGGAGTAGCTTCTTTCTGTTCTGTTTCAGAAGCACGAGTAATTTCACGACCAGCCAGAGGCATGTTCTTAGCGTCATTAGCTTGAGTAAGCAGGTTGCGCTGGAACGGGAACATCAGTTGATAGGATGCTACGTTCTCATCGGTTTCAGCATATGGTTCGAAGAATACCAGAGGACTACGAGCTTCACCAACTGCTGCACGGTATTTGGTTGGGATTGGAGAAATGGTCTTGATGGAGTTTTTAACTTCACCAGCTTTATTAGTGTAAGAGTTAACCAGAATGTTAACAGGCTGACCTAACAGAACATCCTTGAACCAAGATAGATCACCTTTCAGTGCTTGAATGCTTGGGTCAATCATCTTGCAAAGATCAAGAATACCAGAGTTCTTAGCTCGTGGGTTTACATCATAGCTCTTGAACTGGCAAGCCGGACGTGGTTCTAATGCCTTACCATCGGAATCTTTACCAGTAGCATCAACGCCAATCAGCTCGAAAGCTAAATCCATACGGAATGCTGGATTCTTAGGAGTTACTGCTTTGGTCTTCGGGTCAATCCAAGGGTCACGATTGTGAACACCCAAACCTACTACACGAACAATACGTGCTTCGTATTCACCATCAGGGATTACATCGTAGTTGGATTTACGGGAAGAAGTTGCGATAGTTGGAATCATGCTCATTATTAAATTTCCTTATTTAGTTTGAAAGATTGTTGCTCTCTTTGAGCGGTTATGTATAGTATACATTACGCTTATACCGATAAGAGTACTATATAGTATAAGTATCTTTGGTAGTAGATATAACATACCAGTAATGTATATATTGTATAGCTGATAAAGTTATTGCACGGGACTGACGACGATAAGGCGCAGACGACAATCTCTCATAAGTTTGTAAGAAATTGAGAGACTACCGGAAGGGCAGGAGCCACCTGCGTGATAAAAATAGAGAATTAAGGAATCCTTGATTTAGGTTGTAGGGACTCCTAGGGACTTTGATTCTCTATTTAAAAGAATAGATAATTATTACATCTAACACTAAACAAATTGATACAAAAACAAGAAACTTCTCATAAACACCCATTACTTATTACCTATTATAAAGAAAGTTAAATCAAGCATCCATCACAAACATAATCTCCACTAAGAGACTCTTGTAACAAACGATTTTGTTCCTCTGAATATAAAGAATCTACTAACTCTTTTAACTCTGAAAGAGTAATGAAATCAATAGTATTTCCATTATCTAAAATAGAAGAGTTAAGTAAATATTCATTATCTTTAATTTTATTAATCATTCTTCATTTCCTTTTACTTCAGCGTATACTTTAACTTCTCCTTTAAGAACTTCTTTGGAAGCATTAGCACTTTCTTCAGAGTGATGCACAACGGTGATCTCTTTCTTTCCAATCTTATAGGTGTGAATCCAAATCATTTAATTTCCTTATTAACGTATAACCAGAGGCTCTTCAGAGTACACAGGAGCGGCTATTTCTACAGGAGGTGCTGCCCTAAGGTCATTAAGTCTTACGCCCTTCAGCATACCGTCTAGGTGGTCCTTTTTGGGGATTCCAACAGGGAAGTCGTCAATCCAGATATCTACAAAGAAACCTAACTGTCGACATACCTCATCCTTCTGCACACCATTACAAAAGATGACAGGGATTTGCAGGGTCTCTGCATCGTACAGGATATCCACGTTATCATAACCATTAGGCTCTGAGAAACGGAAAGTCACGAATCTTACATCATGTCCATACTCTTTCATCAAGCCTATTACATCTCTCCACAGACGTCTATCTGCTGTGTAAGTGTCGTCATAATCTAAACCAATATTCATATCCAAATCCTTTAGACAAGAAAAGCCGCCCTAAGGCAGCTTTTTATTTAACTGTTCACTTTAGCTTCAAGTGTTTCATTTTCAATGCTCAAATCAATCACTACACCAGTAAGCTCAACAACTGCTTGGCGAAGGGCATCTTTACCCATGGAGTGTACTTGAGATAAGAAGAAAGCTTTACCTTCTTCAGTGGATAGGGTTTCTTTCAGTTCAGTTGCAGTCATTCTTTTCCTCTCTCTCTTTCCATAATTCAGCTAATTCCAAATAGTATTGCGCTTCATCAGCACGTCCTTGTTCATTACAGATGGTGCTTTGACGATAGCACCAATCCGATGGCATCTCTTCCACTTCAATCTCCTTGTTATGAACCAATCAATAAGACTAGTTCATTAGTGTTCCAGTTTTTCAGTTCTGAATCAATGGGTGTGCATCCAATTTAATCCAATCTGACAATCAGATGCTAATTCACAGTGCATGTTTAGATATTCTCCTGCTTTTTTAACACAAGTCTCAGCTATCTCTTTCATTTTATCAATGTCGTTACGGTTGACAGACCACTGTGCTTCATCATGATAGTCAATCACCTTATTTCCTCTAATACCCTGCTGCTCTACCCATTTATTTGTGAACAAAATGGAGTATTTCATGACAATGGCACCTGCACTCTGGAGTAGGGTATTCAGGGCTTTATGCACCATAACCTTACCAGTAGCATCCCGTCTCATGGTCAACTTACGACCATCCACACCTTCAAGAGTACCTGTTTCTGCACGAGCTTGTACTCTCTCCAAGACAATTGGGATACAAGGGCATTCTGCTAAGAAACGTTCTCTGAGAATTTCACCCTCTTGAGCACCTCCTCCAACAATCTCTCCAATCTTAGCTGCGCCTGCCCCATATAGAAATCCATAGATAAAAGTTTTTGCATTATCTCTAGTTGGTAGGCCAGCTAGTTTCTGATTGTGGGAATGGATATCACCTGAGAGAAGAACCTCTCGATAAGTATAAGCAGCCTCTAAGCCTTTCTCAGCCCTAAGATACTTAATTTTATCGTTCTCTGCTTTGGCTTCTTCCATCATGTCAAGGCACTCTTTCACAAGATAGTGCACTAACATACGCAACTCTAACCCAGAACCATCATACCCTAAGAATACTTCTTTACCAGCGGGTATGTAATATTTGTAAGCACCTACAGGTTTGTCTTTCTTCCCCGGCTTACCTTTCTCGTAAATTACGTTAGTACCTTTTCGTATATAACAACCATCAGGAACAACGTTAGTAATAACGAAAGGACGAGAGTGATCACTGTCTGAGTTATAGTCAGACTCAAACAAACTGCGACACTCGTGACCAAACAGACCACGGGAGGGAATATTAACCACGATACGATGTTTGAATCGAAAAGTCGGCGTAGCGCAGCTGTTAGCTTCTGCTGAAAGTTTACCATCTTCGCGTTCCTTTGCTATAAGTCCACTGATAAGACCTAGCCTGTGAGCCGCTACAACGCGTCTCTTAAGCAAACTCCCAACACTCCCTAGCTCACCCCCTAGCCCTTCTTCAAGAGTCTCCTCGAGGTTTGTAGGAGCTGTAGGCCACTTGTTTGATGTGGCTAGTGCTTTCTTAATCTCATCAAACGTTACAGGATTACGGCGATTCGGGTTTAATCCCAAACCAAATACGTAAGCCTTCATGTAATTCTTAGTCTTAAATCTAAAATGCTTTTCTAAGAATTTCTTTATATCAGCGTCAACCATCTCGGCTGTCTGCTTTTGCTTAGCATTGCCTCGCATCCAAGCAGTATACCATGCTTGGTATGTTCCATACTTTCTCATATCTTTCTTAATTTCGAAAGTATTCCAAGGCTTTTTAGATACGTTAAACTCTGGAGGAAGAAAGCCCTCATCCATAAGAGCTTCTTTAACTCGTGCATCCTTCGATGGGTCAAAGTCTACGTATTCGACACAGGTGAAAGCTCCACCAATGTCCTCCCTCTTCAGCCCAACCCTATCACAATAGGCTTGAGGCCACTTCTGCAAAGCTCCAGACTTCTTAAACGGCTTCATATAAGTAGAGCCGTCTAATCTCATCTTAGGTAAGAGAGGAATTAGTTCTTTATCAATATTAACAATAATCTCTTTAAGGAGGTGAACATACCACCGAGCATTTCTTCGGTTGAAACTCACTCCGTGCTTTGCTTGCTTAGAGATTATATCAGCGACAGTCATCTCTGTCAAAAATGGAAGAGCGTCCGGGTTGCTCACTTTATACTCCTTTAAATTATTGGTAAAGTAAATCTGTAAATGCTTGATTGTCAGCTATTGCATCTAGGTCATTAGGGGATACTCGGATAATGTTACCTTCAACTCTCCACGGAGATGACGTAGGTGAAGACCTAACTTCAAGAGGCTGCTCTCTGACTAGATGGGCCATGACCCTCTGATTAGCAACTTCTTCTCTTTCTCGAATAGCTCTTTGGATGTAAGCCAGCTTCATACCCCAAGCTTCTTCAAACTCTTGAGGGTGCTTATCACTGATAACTACATACTGACGTTCAGGTATACCAGAGCGAATCTCTGATAATAATTCATGAAACAAATCTAGTTCATGTTCAGTGAGATTCATTTCGATATCATCCCACTTGAGGACTAAGAATCTGTTTTGATGTCTAGTTGGTAATGACATAACTCAACCTTTTGGGAATGGGATCAGGTTTTCTACTGCAACGCGAATTCCTTTGTTTACTTTTTTATTCTTATAAGAGATAAACTTCCCGTCAGCTCCACGAAGGATTACATTAGTACGAGCTGTAGAAGGGACCTGCTTGATAGCTGATACACATTGCTGGGAAGTCAATTTGGTTGCAGCGTAAAAGGTAGTTGTAATGGAGCCAAATTTAGTGTTATCAGTAATGGTTACAGTTTTTACAATAGACATATTTTATTTACCTAATAAGATTAATTTTAGTTTATATAAAAGAAAAGGCCACCCGATTGGGTAGCCTCATATTATGATGAGCTTAAAGCTCCTTTGCGAGATCCAGCTGCTTTTCCAGCTCGATCACCACTTTTGCCGCCGTTTGAACGGTTTGAGCTGACTGATTCAACACGTAAGTTGCTTGACGCATTAGAGCCTCCAGACTTGACAGCTCGTTTGTGTCCAACGTCTTTACCTCTGACAGCAGCTTTTCCATCGCGCTTTTCAACGATGCGACGTGCACGGTGGCGCTGAGCATCTCCGCTCTTGCTCCCAACGCCTGTTTCACCACGGGCAATTGCGGTACGTCTTTCTTGTGCATAATCTCTCTTTCCTACATGGTCTGCCATTTAGAACTCCTTAATATATCAGTGTACACTAAGGAGTATACATTATAAGTTACTATTTAAGCTTTCTTTTCCATTGCTTTAACAATCGCCTTACAGAAACCAGAACGAACAATGTCATCCGATTCACCATCTACAATCTCAGCATACTCATACAGATCGTGTTCATCAATAAAATTAGTAGCCCAAGTTAGGCCACTCTCACGACCACGCATATCATGCTGGTTTGTATCACCCATGCAGAACAGTTGAGAGGTTTCTCCCAATCGAGTCATGATGGAGAAGGCTTCATCCTTAGTTGTGTTCTGGAACTCGTCTACGATAACAATAGCATCATTGAAAGAACGACCACGGAGATATTCCAGAGGTACAAATTCAATGTTACCATTTCCGATTTGGCATTCATAGAATCCCTTACCATATCGCTGAGTAATAACATCAATAATAGGCATCAGGTACGGTTCAAACTTCTCACGCATCCCTCCAGGAAGTAACCCAAGAGAGTTACCCATGCCAACTGAAGGTCGACTTAGGATGATCTTCTGAATCTTACCACTCTTCAGTGCATCAATAACCGTGGAAGTGATTACAAAGGTCTTACCACAGCCCGCAGGAGCGTCTGTGAACACAACTTGTTTAGTCTTAATAGCATTGAGTAGCTCAGACTGAAACTGGTTCTGAGGGACTACAGGCTTTGCTAAAACCACCTCTTCATACTCTCGCTTACCCTTACGAGTAACAAGTGCTTCCCGACGAAGATCTTTCCGTGATTCTTTCCGTGATTGACGACGACTCATTTACGCTCTCCAATTTCTTCGTAATGACACTCAGTGGTTAAACAGTCTTTACAGATTGCTGTATAAACCCTGACGTTAGTAAATCGTTTGTTCTTCCCTTTGGTTGGAGAGCCTTTGGCAAGCTCTCTGATAACCTTGTTACTTAAATGAAGGTTTGTTCCTTCGCATTTAGAGCACTTCATGGTTCATATCTTTATGAATCCTGTAAACAGCTGTAGCCATACAAGCAACAGCCTCATTATGTGGGAGGTGCATCCCTGTAGAACCATCCCAATCCCTGAACTCATTGTCAAAGACTCCGGTAGGATCTGGATACAAAGCTTGCAACTCAACCAAATCATTAGCAACTTGTTGCCATTTATCATCAGACCAGATAGGGTCATCCAACCAGTAATACAAATAGGAATGGATGATCAATTGCCTTCTGTGCCGATTGATTACTTCAGCGGGACTTATCTCACTTCCATTTGAAGTCTTAAATGTATTACTGTCAATCATTATGAAAATTTCCGTTCTGTTAAAAAGTACTGAACTTCATTATCCGGAGACCAAACCTTTTCTCCATTTACTAATTTCTTAGCATCTTTGTATGAAACACAATCCAAAGCAGGAGTATCAGGTGTTGGTTTCCCTAGGAAATATTTCCAAGTCCAACGTTCTCCATCATCATCTTGGCAGTCAAAAGTCCACAATGTTTTCATTTCACAACCTTAAATTTAAATGTTGTTGGGTGAGAATAATTCCACACTGTCAAGCATGTAGTAGGAGTAACCAAAGGGTTTGGCTGTTAAGTTGGAAACCCTTTTATCAAAAAGAGATTGAGAAACATCCTCTTCTACTCCAACATCCTCAAGCTGCTGCTTTGTAGGATAGTCAGTGAAAGAGCAAAGAATTTCTGTATCCTCTCCTCTGTCTGTATCCTCAACACGACTCAGAATCCAAATATTCTTCCTAACCATTTTAATTCTCCAAAGTTTTCTTCAAAGCTGCCCATGAGACTGGGTAGAGCTTAGCCATTTCTTCATCTAGAGATTGGGCAAACACTCGAACTTCATACTGAGCATGAGAGGAGAGTCGCTGACGACACAACTCAAACCAGCCATATAAAGAACCAGTCCACACCCACTCAGTGATCATCCCCTGAGGAAGAACAAATCGGGCTTGCTCTGGTGCAACGAATTCAATCAACTTGTCATATGCTGCTAGAGAAGCTTCATATGCATCGTTAATCAGCATTAATGCTTCAGCTCGTTCTCCGTTGAGGAGTTGAATCCCTGAACCTGCATGGAGGTCCGAAGGTCTCGCAAAAATCTCTTTAGGGATGAAGACTTCAACTGCTCCATCTTTATACCGCCGGGACATTTCGTTCCACGAGAATCCAACCTGATGCTTGCCCAACTGTCTCGCAATTGCGATAGGTGCTTTGCATCGGAAACTGACTTGCGGGTGTCGGAATGGAGTACAGTGTTTTTCCCGTGCAAGGAAGTTGATAAGTTTTGTGTCTCTCTCATTTAAGTCACCTTCTCGAACAACACCGAAAGATACTCTAGCTGCATTGACTACAGATTTGTCACTTCCCATTGCTTCAATCAGTGTTGCTTGTAGTTGTTCGTTCAATTAAAAGTTCCTTTTTTCGATTCATGTAAACTTGATGAGCTTCTTCGGCAGTTCCATACATACCTAGATGTATATCTACTTTATCAATACAAATAACAGCCCTATATCTGATAGTGCCTGATCTGTATTTGACAACCTTAACACCTTGAAGCCCTGTTTCCTTGTTTGATACTCTAGCCCCGAACTGGTTGTGGCAGTTTGTCGAGGTGTCCACCAACCTCAAGTTCTGTATTGAGTTGTTCTTCTTATTTCTATCGATATGGTCTATCTGAGAAGAAGGCCATTCTCCATAGTAAAAGAACCATGCCACTTTATGAGCTTTGTGTACTTTCCCTTTAAACCGCAGGGTTATGTACTTACTTCGAGTTCCTCCTAATTTCTTACCTTTTCGAAAGAACTCTCCAGTTTCAGGGATATACTCTAAATCATCGATTACCATTCAGAGCTGTATCCAAAAATGCTTTCAGGTTTGCTTCAGTCTGCATACCAGAGAGGCTGTAGTGTGCACCACTGTTACGGTCAGGCACAACGAAAGCAGGGATACTTCGTACACCATACTTAACAGCTTGTTCACGACCATCACCTTCAAGGATGTTAATCTCTTCCACTTCTACATCAAACTCCTTAACAACCTTCTCAAAGGTAGGAGCCATTGCTTTACATGGAGCACACTGATCACTATAAAACTTAATTACTTTAGACATGTAAATCCTTATGCAGTCAGGAGGTGAAGCAGGAACGGGATAACAACAGCTACGATAACCATGATGGTTGATGCTGTTTGAATCTCACCTTTCTTATCAGGAGTTTCTTCAATAAGCTTACCAGAAGCCCAATAAATACCACCACCGATAAAGATAGCCCAAATACCCCATACGATTGCTGATAACATATATCTATATCCTTATAAATAAGTTCGCCCCACCTCGGGTTAGGAGGCAGGGCTTGAGTTTTAGTAAGACACATCACCACTGGAATGGGACATGTTACTCTTGACGAAGTAACAATACTTGCCAAGACCTTCATTAATTTCTTGAAGCATACTCTGGTCGACAGGATAGGAGGCTAAATCGCCATCAAACTCATCCATCTTCTCGATAATACACATCAAGGTCATGCACATATCAGAGAGCATACCGTCCATATCTAGGTCAGCATTACCCTCTGAGAACCAAGCGTGAGAAAGATAATTAGCTGCTGTAGCATCCACCTTAACACAGTGGTATCGCATACGTTCAGCAATACGATCTCCTACTTGTCGTGCGTAATCTTCCAGCTCATCAAACATACCATGAACACCCTGAAATCCTGCACCAGAGACGTTCCAGTGGTAGTTTTTAGCTTTGATATGCAAGAGTTCCATGTTAGCTTGTAAGCAGCTCAGGATGTGTTCTAGGCTGTTTCCACTAATCATACCCTGCATTGTTTCAAGGCGAGAGATTGAAAGCTCAGACCGGTCTAACACACTATAGCTGTCACGACCAATCTCAGGTAAATCAAAGACATTCTTATGCATTTGGGTTTTCTCCATCAAGTTCAACTGAGTTAGCAACGTTACGTGCAATATTATCCATTACCTGCTGGGTAATTACGATGCAGTTCTGTGGGTCTACTGACTTAGAACGCCCCATTTCAGGGTCATACACCTTAACTCGCTTAGCAGTTGAACCTGTAACCTGAAGAACCTTCAACAGATATCCCTGATTACCGATAGACCAAGCAACAACATCACGATTCTTGATAAAGCGACCAAGCATATCACGATGATAAAACTGTTGCATCACCTTGGATTTTGTAATCTCTTCAGTGGGCGGGGCCACTTTACTCAAATCTAACATAACTCTCTCCTGTAAAATACAAATTCTTATTGTACTCTATATACATTTGAGAGTTATCATATCTACTACCAATTAGTAGTGCACTTTTCCACTGATATAAACACGACCAGAGGAGTACTCCTTGGCCTTATGAATACTAACGCTCTTAGTTAAGTCCCCATGGAACATAGACTTTTTAAAATCTCGAGCCTGTTGACGAGTAGGTAATGCGGTCATAGTCATACTTCCTGATGCCCACTTAATCTTTGCTAACCAGAATTTTTTCATTTATCTTTCATCCACATTAAAAGAGAGATGAAGTAGACTTCATCATACCATATCAGCATGATTTGTTCCACCAAAAGCTTTTGTTGGCCCTTGTTGATTATTATAGGAACCTTTCGTTGCGTAGCTATCCTCTTCCGAGGAGGAATGTTTAAAGAACTCCATTTGACCTATACGCATCCCCGGTTTAATTAGCAAAGAGTGGTGCTGTAGGACATTCTTGAATTCCATAGTTAACTGACTGCCATGCCAACCGCCATCAGCATGACCAGCGTGCATGTGCTCTAAGAAGCAACGACCGACAGTAGACCGTAGCATGAAGTCACAGCTAATGTTGTCTGGAAGGTTGAATGTCTCCACTGTATGAGCTAAGAAACACTCACCCGGTTTGATCACCAACCCCTCCTCTGGAATCATAACCTCATTGAAGTTAGGGGACTCTTTAGCAGAGATATCAACAACCCCATTAGCTGCACCTTCCATCAGAACGCGATCTCCAATACGAACATCAATGCTGGAGGAATTAACAGCTGAGTGTGGTGCATCAATAACACCATCGTCAATTAATTTATGTAACTCTGGGCTTCCTAGTAAACTCATTCTTATTCCTTAGTTATTTGTTCACATTTCAAAAGAGAAACCGCGACCCGATTCATCGGCAAACCGAACTGTACGGGTTTGAGGTTCTAATACTTCAGGATTATTTGAAACAAATTGATCAGCGCGACTCTCTACCATATCTTCATCAGTCCACACAGCCCTAACAGGTGCGTTGATATCACCAACAGCAAAACCCTGACCAGAGAACTGACGTGCGCCGACAGTAAAGCCATTTGATCGACCACGAGAAGGTCTAGCCATCCATTGCTCCATAGAATCGCTTGTAATACCAAGATCTTCAAAAGATATTCTACGAGTAGGGCTTACTCTTCGTGACTCTTGTGCTCGACGCATTGTAGGGGATACAAAAACCCCTTCAATTGCATTGTGTCGGTTAGAGTCTTCTTCTCGACCAAGCAGATCACCACCCGTGTTAGTTGTTAAATTTGTCAACCCTTCAGACCAATACGCATGAATCTGGCTAGAGCTATGAATGCTTGACATTAACTGAATCTCTTCATAAGGGATCCCAAAGAATCGACTCATGTCACGATTAACACAATAATGAGCACTTGTTGTATCCTCAATAAGAGCAACCTGACCTCGTTCGTTGACCAGATGACTAACTGGTTGAGGTGTAGGAAGGTATCGAGTTTGTGCCATATATTGATATGCAACAGATGGATCGGAGAATCTTAATACCTGTGAATTAGGCCACTTCTTGTGAACATACTTGATTTCACGACTAGAGACAACCACTGGACAAGGAGAGGTCATAGCCAAATATCCCTGGGGGGTCATGAACAGCTTGTCAAGAGTCATCGCACCACGGCACATCATAGGAAAATTATCCAATACCTCTTCAATAGAAGTAGGATAATTAAACATGAATTGGATACGAACCCCATTCCACTGAAACTCAATAATATCAGTGAATGTTAGTTGAGAAGTCCCAGTATACGGCTCATCTGTAGATTCAGCAAGAAGGGATGCATATTCAATATCTTGTGATTCTAGCCATTCCTTCACATTACTTTCAACCTCTCGTCCGAGATCTTGCCACTGGTCATGGTGGATAAAGGTATTTCGAGTTCTTGGGGCCTGTCCTCTGACAATAAAGATATCAATGTCATGAGGTGCTCTGTTATTAAGAACAGCATCACGAACAGCCCCACCAGTGATGATGGGACAAATACAGTCTGGAATCAAGTTGTTGTTAATCAACTGTTCAATGAAGTGACGACCAACAGTGATATCAGGTTGTTGAGCAACCTTATCTGCAATTCGGTTAATCGGGATAACAATCATTTTACATTTTCCAATATAATGAAGGTGGGTCGTAAGGGTCAAATCCTGTGAGTTCACACAAGTATTTATAAACCTTAACAGTTAAGTTAACGTCCTGTTCACAATAAGTAAACATATCCTCAGTGAAAGCATCCCATGCTTCCTCTTGCTCACCGTAATCACCTTTAAGTTCCCCTAAGAACTCACCCCATTGCTTCAAGCCATGACCTCTTGGGCCATGTCTAGGGTCGCCTTTCGGATACTCAGGACTGTCACCAATACGGTCAGGTTTAAGATATCGACTAAGACATAAAGTGTCGAAGACGTTAAAACGATAGTCGATCAGATTGGGATACATTTTCTTCAGAGCACAAAGGTCGAAGTCAATAATGTTATGACCTAAGATCACATCAGCTTCTGTAAGCTTACGAATCCCATCTTCAATTTGGTGAGGCCGATAGCCCCACCTTTCATCAGTTTCAACATCGAAAATATAAATACACCACACTTTGGTTATATCATCGTATAGTGCATTACTCTCGATATCGAATGCAAACACTTTCTTCTTTTTCTTTACCACGGTGAAGCTCCATCTGCTTGACTGACGAGAGAAGCTGCATCCTCTCCGTTAGTTAAAACGAATGGATTATCTTCGTCAACTTCAAAGTCTTCCCTTTCTACAAGTCTGCCGGTCTCACTGATATACTTAGTATAACAGACACCTGTCTGACCGTAGTTACGTTCTTTCAGTAATCGAATGACTGAGAGGTTCTTAGCTAAGCCATCAGCTTGCTTGTCACGCTCAAAGCCAATGATACACTGACACCACAAAAGTTCAGATATGATCGCTACTCATACCCCGCACCACTACATGCTGCTTACAGTTTCCTGCAAGATCGGACTATCTCACCACACAAAAGTGTGCCTACTGCTTCCATTTAAGTCAATGTTAATGACACCACTTGGCTGTACTTCGGTCTTATGACCACCCTAGTCTCTGCACTTTCTAAACAGTCTTCCGTTTATAATTAAAGAAATTGTAACCTCTCTGAACATTCTCAGCGTTGGTTACCCACTCCAAATTAGTTGCCACGTTATTATCTCTTGTATGGTCCAAGTGATCAATAAATGGATAATTGTGAGGGTTAGGAACAAAGGCAATAGCTACTAGTCGGTGCATGTAGAATTTCTTTCTTTGTCCCGTATCCATTCTTAAGTAAACAGTTAAATATCCGTTGCCATGTCTGGCCCCTAAGATAACATTGCCTGTTTTACTATTATAAATCGTACCATCAGGCCGCACCCAATAATTAGATGCACCTTCTATTTGTTTCTCTTCCATAAAGCCTCCTTGCTCTTGGAAGACTGTCTAGCTTAGCTCAGGATTGGCATATCTTTCGACTTAGCTTTCCCTGAGTTCAATAGGTTTTACATGCGCAGGTTTGTTTACGCATAAGGGAACGAGAACCAGTGAACTGCACTTCACGTACCTGTCCACCTTCTTCGTGAGGAGCACCACCTGCCGGAGCATTGAGGTGAGATAGAACGAAAGCGGTAAAGTCTAATTCTTTACACATACCAGCAAGCTCGGAAGCAATCTTACTGATTTCAGTGTTAATCTCTGAAGGTGTTAAATGAGATACCAGAGCGGTAATGTTATCAAGGATGATAAACTTACACTGGTTTTCAACTACCCAGAAACGGATACACTGTTTAATGTCTTCCCATTCGTTCTGTCCGAAGTTGTCATACAAGAAGAATTTGTCTGCATAACGAAGTGCTTCATTACGCAAATCCTCCTCATCATATTCAACATCTGGTCGGTGGAAAGGAATAGATGCTGACTTACCAGCAATGTTCTTAACAGACATGCCTACCTTCTCTTCCAAGAAGAAGCCACCTCCATTAAAACCATGCTCTAAGCACAGATGAGCAACCAGCTCGTGAGCAATGAGTGTTTTACCACTCCCTACTCCACCACCAATTGCTACCACCTCTCCCCATCGAATACCGAAGGTCATTTCATTCAGAGTCTTCCACGGATAGGGGATACCCCATTCTGCTTTCTTCAGAGCATCATCAAGACAATCAAAGATTGTTACAGCACCAGCAGGAGATTCCCGCTTTGCTGAATACTTGAGAATGTTGAATAACTCTTGACCACGACCAGACAGAAGCATGTCATTCGCATCCTTAATCTCTTTCTCCACACCGTTGTATGGGAAAGTTCCTTTAGGAATACGAGCAAACTTGACATGAGGGAATAAAGAACGACCTTTTGTTAAAGCTATCTCACCTGCATCATCGTTGTCCATGCAGAGCACAACCTCCTCAAAACCATTTACGAAGTCTCGATTACGAGACAACACAGAAGAGATTGAACCTGCACCGAACGGTAAAGAAACACATGCTGGCTTAATGTTTGTTGCATTTGTAAAAGCTGTAAGGACATGGAAACCAGACATACAAGATAGCGGGTCTTCAAAAATGAATAGCTTCTTGTTGTACACATCACCACGCTGAGCCTGTGCCATACCAAATAAATCTGCTTCTTTCACACTGCCAACGTAATAAAACTTCTTACTATCTAGCAGTTTAACCTCGTAACCAACGATGTTTCCATCACGTTCACGAGGAAAGAAGTAACTGTCTGGTGTCTGACCATCAGTTTGGCTGAGGCCAATGCGACACTCAAAACGCTCTGATACGGCTTTAGGGATTAAACGTCGAGTAAGTTCACCCTGAGGAAGCTCTAAGCAATCATCTAAGACTTCTCTCAACTCTTCAGGGGATAACTCTTTCTTCTCGTTTGGAGTAGGTGTAGTGCCCTTTTCGAACACTTCGTAATTCCCACAACGGTTACAACTTCCCCACTCCTCACCGGTCTCTTCGTTACGGAAGAGAATCATGTGGTTGTGGGTTTTATCACGACCATGAGAGATACATTCCTTACAGCCTGTGTCTCCCAAAATGATCTTTGACATGCTCTTCCTCCTTGGAATCCTTGAGCTTAGTAGAACGAACGGATTTCATCCCACACTTGTTCCTGTTCTTTCCTATAAAAAGAAAGTTGGGTCTTGAACATCTCCACTGATGATTCAAAGTTTTTGGTTTGTGCAGCTTCAACGAAACGCTCGTGTCGGTTGATTTTGCACCGTAACATTAAATACTTGGCTTCAAGCCTCCGAAGAGCCTGCCTTTTCTCAAAATTCATTTTAGTCATACTCTACTTCTATATCATAGTCAATATAGGGTAGAAGCTCTAGGAGCTCAGGCGGGAAATCATCTTGAGTGATACGGTCAGTTCTTGTATTATAGGCTACATCACCTCCCTCAGAGATGGCCCAATCTCCATTCTCTATCTGGGGGATTGTGGAGAAGTTATAAAAAACAATATCAGTATCCTCATCATAGAATGCGGATACACATTTTATCTTTTCGAACTCCATATTAACCCTCGTTTTTTAGATACTCTGACCAGTCTCCTGACTCAACCAGAACATCTTGTTCTTCGTCGATATGATAAATCCAAGCGATAACAGTTTCACCTGAGTCCATCTTAACAGCAATCTGGGTACGCTGATAGAAGCTATCTTCAGGGCTATGTTTGTTGTAGCCTTCCAGACGGTCATATGGACCTTCCAGACCTGCTTTGTCAGTAGCAAACACTTCTACACGAACAGGCTTATTGTTATTGCTGTGTGCGAGAGAGATGCTCGGGAAGTAGGAACCACCGTAACGGAACAGATCGAAGTTATCTTCAGTCCAACCTTCACCAATAGATTTAGCACCAGCTCGGTCATTAATTAAATAGTTAGCTTGACCGCTTCTCAAACTTCCATAAGTTGCTACGTAAATTACTTCTGACATTATCTATACCTTTGTTGGTTTGTTTAGTTTATCCGAACTAGCCCCCTCTTTCGAAGAGGCTAAAGCAGATTACTCTGTAATAAAGATTTTGATTACACCACAGATTGCTGCACTCTCAAACATTGCAACAGCTTCACTTCCCTGAAAGAAGGTCACTTTGCCATCAGAGAAGTTAAACATATCAGCATCTAGGTCCATAGCTCGCATTTCACCAGCGGCATTGGTATCTTTAAACAGAACTTTATACTTATTCACAGATAGGTCACTCCTTTGTCTTGTTGTGCTTCAGCGATGATACGTTCTACACATTCCATAGAATACTTATCACCACGTTTCAGGAAAGTTACAATTGCAGAGAATTGATTACCAATCATTCGCTGATTAGTAATACCCCATTCCTCACACAACTTACGCAACTCTTTACGAGAGCCTACAATCAGAGGCTCTTTTTGTTCCATCATTCCATTTTGTACTAGATCTTCCAATGAAAACATATCCATATATCCTTAGTAGTTTACAACAGTGCCATCATTCAGGGTAAGGCTATTAATCTGCAACACACGACCAAGCTGACGATCACTAATTGGTGCGTTCCAACCAGAGCGGTAGAAGTTACGACCGCAGAAGAAAACAATTACATTACTTGCTACAGTTGAGCCGTTTTCAGGATGCTTGATGTTCGCGATATAATAACCACGACGCAGGGTACGACGGGTGATTGGGTTGATCTCTAACCCTTGTTCTTCCACTTGCATTGTTTCAGGAACAGGTTCAGATGACTCTTCAGCAACTGGCTCAGCTGTCAATGCAAAGTTCTCATCATCCGCTGAGTCAGCAAACTCAACTTCCGACTCTTCAACAGGCAGTTCGTAAGCAACGCGGTAGTCAGGCTCAACACCAGAGAAGCTCTTAACAAACTCAACAATGTTGTGAGTGTAAGTTTCCAGAGTTGTACCAGTCAGACCCGGAGCAGTGTTTACTTCCAGAACCCAAGCGTTAGAGCCTTTACTAATCAGGTCAACAGCGCCGAAGTTTAAACCCAGAGCAGACACAGCTTTGTGGGCTTGAATCAGAACTTGATCAGGAGGAGCTTCAGTGAAAGAGTTAGAGTAAACCCAGCCAGTGTGATGGTTGCGAATATTTTCACGATAGCTTTCCAGTTCACGATATCCATTACGACGAATCTTCTTCTGAACGTAAGTGATAACACCTTCGAACACATGAACACGCCATTCACGACGCGGACCTTGAATACCTTTCGTATACAGAGGAGCACTTGCAGTACCTTCTCCCGGAAGACGTACGGTGATGCCTTCACCAGAATGTCCAGTTAAGGTTGCACGCTCATAAACGATTTCGTTTTGGTTCCAGCTCTGAGCTACTTCACGATCAACGGTATATTCAACAGTCTTAACTCCAGCCAACCGTAATGCGTTAAATGCTGCAACTTTATTAGCTGCTCGGTTCAGGGCTTCAACAGGGTTCAGTACGGTTGCACCACCAAAGAAAGAAGCATCATAACGACGGTTGCCATAGTTTACAACAATATCACCGGCTCGAGAACGATAACGAGAGTTTTCTGATACCAGAGACATTACGTTAGCATTCAGTCGAAGTTCCTGAATCTTAGCATTAATAGCAGAAGTAAGTTCACGAACTGAATCAGAAGGGCCATAAGGGAGAACACGGATACGAGTAGTCATTGTTAGATACCTTTAAGTTTAAGAATTTCGTTACGAGTTTTTTGAATCTGAGCTTCAATTTCGAAGTAGTCATTGAACGCATCGTTCTCTACTTCATCGGATGGTGCATCAATCAGACCGAAAGCGAACGGATACAGCTTTCGCTGCTCCGTTACTAATTCGATATGAACTCCTATGTAATACTGTAGGAGAGTAATCTTCGGTTTCTTAGGAACCAGATTTGACATGAGGTTCTACCTTAATGCCTTTGATTTTTACATAATCAGCAAGTACGTTATTGATCACCGTTGGGAACGGAACCTCAACCTGTGTCTCAAGTACTTGACCAATACCAGCTTGCATCCACTTCTGGATTGCACGAAGGTTGTCACATCCTGTGCTCGTCATCGGGATACGTCGAGTAGTTACAACATTATCCAACATCATCTTACGAATTTCCATCTGATTTAACCTCTATTCAATGAACATTTAGGAGAATTACAATAAACTTGATTCATAGAACCAAGCGTACAACTTTCAGCATCGCGCCACGGAATCTGCTTAAAACACTCTGAGCAGTATCCGAGGGTTGACCACATGGCTTTGGTGAAGTCAGTGCTTCGATTTCCGTCGAAGCTGACAACAGTTTTGCGGAGAGCTGTTCGTGATTCAGGAAACACACCTGCTTTCTCAGCAGGTTCCTCCTTTTTTGGCTTAGTCGAGATTGCAAAAATACTGTTGCCACGTTTCTCAACATAAGCATCAACAACATCTTCCAGAGTGATACCTGTTTGTTTCGCTGAGGAGGGTAATACGGTCATACGACCAATCATTTCCTCAGTTACACGTACAGCAATTTCAGGACGACGGGTGTTTGTTGTATCTGTTGCTTTAATCCAGACATAACCATCTTTGATCGTAGCATTAGACACTTTCTTCTTTACTTCTACAGCACAGTCTTTACAGATATCTTCACCACGGAGGCGGCTAAGTTCTTCATCGAACTCATTCTCTGTTTTAACCTCACCACAGATTTCACAAACACCGATAGGAGTCTCCTCCTCTTCTTCCTCTTTAGGTTTAGTCAACCTTTCCAGACACTCGGGATGCCAGTAGCACTGATATGCGAAGACTGCTTTAGGTGCATCCTTCCAATCAATGTGCTTGTCACAACCACCACAATCACCATGAGAGTGTGCTTCCCAGAATTTACGAGTGATAGTAACGCCATTCTTGTTGACGAAACTATCATTCATGTCAAAAGGGATATCATCATCGAAGTCAGCAGTAGTTGACTCAGGCTCCTTTTTCTCCAGAGATGGGTCAACAAAACGACCTGCTGTGATTACTAAACGAACCATAGCATCGACTTCGGAGATGCAGGATACTGTCCCACGGTAAACAATTTTAGGGTCTTTCAGGGCATCCTGATAAGCCTTAATGTCTACGTTATGAACATCACCTTCAATGTACTCTTGAGATTTCTCATCGTAGATATAACCAATCATCTTACCACGAGAAGGAACAGCACCAGCAGTTGCATAGGGAACAAATTCATGTGGTGTGATTTCCACAGTCATGTCGCGGCGAATATCAATGTTTCGATCGCTTGCGATTTTGTTTTGACTTACCACTGCGTTTCTTCGACGAACGTCTGCCGCTGTCACTCCCGGCTTCGTGTCGTAAGGATTGCTTGTACTGCTTTTTGAGGAGCTTTGATAATTGCTTTGGCTGTAGTTGTTCGAGTAGTAACTGGCCCAACGATTGACTACCGTAAAAACCGGAAGCTCATGGGCGACCTCTTCAACCAGAGTCATGCTGTTGTTTGACATATCAAAGATATATTCTGTACCAACTTTACATTCAAAGTGCTCATCAATTCGGTTTTTGTGAGACTTAGAACGCTTCAGAATCCACATCAGCATATCTTCTTCAGAAGCACCAAACCAATCTCTATTACAACGTGCGAGATGGAAAGGACGCTCTTCGTTACGAATAATATGAAGACGGTTATCAGAAGCATCATGCCAGATTAAGGTGAAAGCACCATCCAGCTTTTGAATAGTCTCTGCTGCACCAATAGTGTTAATAGAGTAGCAGATGTTCTCACTGTCTACCTCGAAGTTTTTACTGTCAGGTAACAGATCTTGGTCCATCAAGGTTCCGTTATGAACCAGAGTGATGTTACCGTGTTGGAAAGGATGGGCGTTCTTGGCGTTAACTGCACCTTTCGTTGCATGACGACTGTGACCAACAATCCATGAAGGTGCTACAGTATAAGATGTTTCACCAGTGGTGTGCTTCTTATACTCATCTTGTAGGATGAATGCGAAAGAGGGAAGAGCTTCCTTATAAGTGAAGACTTCCTTAGTACTTTTACGCTGACCAAAGATACCAGAGGAATGTTGTCCTCGGAATACCCCAGCATAAAAGAGTTGGTTGAATACGTCTAAATCGGTGCTTGACAGATTACCGCCAGCTAATACGATGCCGCAAATTTTCTAATCCACCTGAAGGGTAAACCCTTTCATCTAATTAACCTTTAAATTGTGCCCCTTTATCAGAGGCACCCATTGATTACAGCGCTTGCTCTAACTGATACTCCAGATGATCTGGAATGTACCCTGTGATATTATTATCAATATGGCCTGACTCACGAAGTAAGTCAAAGATCTCACGGATACATTGCTCTGGTGCAGATCGTACAGTAGATAGATCTGTTGTATTAAGCATGACCAAAATCTCTTGGTACAAGTTGTTAGCATTCCCTCGGACATATCCAAGGTATCCATAGAAGTCTGAGATAAGACGTAAGTCAACAAGAACTTCTCCACTTGGGTTGGTTCGACGTAAACGAATACGACCAGACTGCTCTACTTCATGAGAACGGCAGTACAAAACATCACGGGCCATACAATACCCTGAATGCAAATCCAATTCATCCAGACTGTAATCTAGTGGAAGATAAGGAAGCATTGGGGCAAATCGTACAGTATTTAAATGCTCGATAAACTGATCATTGCTCATCTCTGCGTTATCTAAAGCCAGCTTCTTCAACATTAAGAAGCGGTTAACCAGATTGAGAAGTTGACCACGTTTCCACTTAGGCTCACTGATACGGAACTCGATCGAACCATATTGGGCAAGTGGCAGAAGGTTCAGAGATGTATATTTATCCCATGAACGAACCAGACGGTTGAAGAACTCTTCATCGTCGTAGTTAAATGCGTCAGAGGCATTCATTACCTGTGCTTGTACCACTGCGAAAGCAGGGCAGAAGTTGCTACGGTAACGATGGTAGCCTGAACACTTGAACAACATCTTTTCATAGAAGGTCCAAGCTAGAATGGTCTTCTTGAGGATATTACTATCAGCATCCCTCATATCCATATGAACGTGAGTAGAGCAACGCCAAGTCCCCTCGGCGTGCGATTCAGCTACTGCTTCACTCAGGTTGTTGATAGCGTCTAACAACTCCTGTCCGTTGTAAGGTCGTGAACATACCATTTCACAACCGTTACGCAGGGAACCATCCTCTGTGCAATCCCACATATCTGCTTCGATATGTTCAGAACCTTCGAGTTCAAGTTCAATACCGACACCGCACTGAAGTGCAATTGAACTATGCGCCTCAGTTAAACGACCTTCTCGATATCCAAAAGTTTGCGCTACAGTTGTCATAACGAATCCACCAACGTAATATTATAATTGCTAAGGTTTTCAGAGATGTGATGAAAATGTTCCAGAAGTCGCATCGGTTGCTGACCGTAAGAGTCACGAGGTGCTTCCAGATCTACCTGACCTACCCGTGCACCTTTATAATGCACTTTACCATCTGTAGGGTTGATGTAAATGTAACGAGTAACCAATCCATCAAATTCAGGATTGAATAGACTGTAAACCATTTCCCCAGAGATAGAACGACCAACCCCCGGAGCATTTCGAATCTTGTTACCCACCAAACCCTTCGCTCTCTGACGAACAGGGTTGATATGAGTCCAGCTTACAGTGTTACCATTATGGAACAGATAGCCAACATCAGGTGATTCAAGAATCAAGGTTGGGTCAAACACTGGAATATTCATCGTAGTGTTTCGGAGAATCCCGTTCTCATTCTTGTACCATTGCTCTACAACAAAGTACAGAGCTTGTTCTGCTTCATGTGAGAAGTCGTCGCTGCGGAAGTTACCTCTCTGCTCAACACCAATCACAAAACAGGGAAGGTTGATGTTGCCTGCTCGTTTAGCAATCCATGTGCCACTATAGTAATGAGAAAAATCAGCTACTAAGCTCACGATAACCTCTTATGCTACCTGAAGGAGTTTGATCTGCTGGTCCGCTTCTTTAACGTTATTACCGTTAATAATTTCGTGAAGCTTCTCAATCGGAAGACGAGAGTGCAATGCCATCAGAGTGGACATATCACACTGCTGAACAACCTTGTCAACCTGATCGTAAACAAACTTACGATTTTCACGATCGTTAATCCAGAAGTTGGACAGTGAACGGTATTCAATACCGTAGTCCTTATAACGGATTGCAGATGCTTTGCCATAAAGTTCTTTACGGCGAGTATCTTTATCCATGATAACTGCTGGGAGTGATAGGAAGTAGTCACACAGCACACCCAGCATCATCTGAGTTTGCAGAGTGATATCCAAAGAACCAACTACGCCAAGATGTACGTGACCACCGGCAGTACGAAGCCCCTTGTTCTGAGAAGTCGGGGATGGATTCTTCTGACCAGTGAAAGCGTTGAAATCAGGAGTACATCCGAAGATGAACGCTGATTCATTGAAAGTCTTCATCTCCTCTTCAGTGAAGATGTGAGAGCTAACACCCGGAGCTGTTTCCATGTCCAGTTTGTTCAGGACTCTATTGGTGAGATCAATACCACGTTGCATGTTATCATTAAACGCTTCAAAACCGCTCTGTGGGTCAATATCAAACTCAGCCAATACGTTGTCCTCTTGAAGACGAACATCCTTAGCCAGAGCGATCTTATCGTCCTTAGAGCAGCCTAGAAGACCGGCTACAGAGGTGATGATTCCGTTGCTAGTACGAACGAAGAGCTCAGGGTCGCTGCCTATTAAGAATTTGCGCTTAGTCATTGTAATACTCCACTAGTTCAGAAAAGAGAGATGAGATTGTGTTACCAACTTCTTCAGTCGTAAGGCCAGAAGTTGGACCAGTACGCTGAATCAATCGGGCTGTAAAGTTTTGTACTGTAATGTTTTCCAACTTATTGTCTATTGTTTCACGTTTGTGACCATGACAGCTGGACCAGAGTCTTAACCACTCTGACATTGTTTCATACTCGTCCGGGTCTTGATCTTTAGCACGAGCAAATCTTCGTAAGGCATCTTGGTTATGGTTGCGAACATAACCGTCCTTGTTGTCACCAACACCGAAGGGGTTTTGAACCCACACTTGTTTCGTGTATTCATCAGAGTCTACAACCAAAGGAAGGAATGCTGCTGCTGACATATTGTTGTTAATAACAATGGATGTGTTCTCTCCACTCCCATTGGAGGTTCCTCGTTGAGACCATCCACCGAAGAAGTCTCGACCTAACCCAGCTAACACTAGAGCAATTCCGATGCGTTTACGCTTCAGCCACTCTTCCCTGTCTTCAATTCCTTCTGATAGGAAATCCATTCCACGATACTGCCCTTCCAGAATACTACGGAAGAGCATAAGTCCTGTGAAGATTTGATCTGCTGGATGCTCACGGAGGTTGACAGCAACACTATTCGCTGAAGTGATCGTAAATACATCACGATAGCAAGACATAGAGTTCATAATGTCTGCTGTTTCAACCAAGTTCTTTTCAATGTCAGATGCAGCGAGACCATGAAAAGAGTGAGTCCAGTAATTCAACATCTCCAATTGCAAGTTGATATCACGGTTGAAGCGTTTATGAATCCCTTCTTCCATTACAGAGTCGCCATTAATGTCATTTATGACTTGGCCTTGCATGTAGTTGTGAATACCGAAGCACCCACGACCTAAGAACTTCTGTTCCCCTAAATCTTGTTGAAGATTCAGAGGTACGATCGTTGTGGAGATTGACATAACTAACCTTTTATTTTCCTAAAAATAATCCGCTCATAATACCATCCCATTCAGAGGATGGAACCACTGAATACTCCGAACTTTGGTCCAGAGTTCCACTACTAAATCGCTGAATAATGTTATAGATGTTGAACATATCCTTAGTCTCGATACGATTACCGTAGAGTAATTTGTCAGCTGTTCTTTCACCTTTAGATACCCGACGAACAAAGTTAACCAGAAGGTTGTCACATTCAAGTGTTTCTGATCCACTCTTTACTAAATCGGGGTGCATCACCGGCAAGAACATTGAGTTATTAACTCGTAAATCTGATGTTTCGTTATTTTCATAACTAATCCATTTAAAATCTTCATCACGGAAGTGACCACAACCATGATTGTACGACTGCTGACGCCAAGGCACTTTAAATGCTTCAGTATACTTATCAGCCATACCAACTGTAAACAGTGATGCTGGGAAGATACAAGCATCCCAATCATTACCAACCAGAGTTGTTTTTGTTTCTCCTAAGAGGTTAGTGTAAGTGCTAACCATTCGTGAGTAAACATAGGCCTGAAGGATTGTCCAGCCTTCAACCAACCATTTATGAAGGAAGGTTTCAACCTGACTCTCTTCATCTTCACAATAGAAGGTTCGGTCTAACATCAAATAGAACAGACAACGGTCAGCATGGACATTCTCAGTTGCTACACCCATAAAACCTTTTTCGTGCCAGCGTAAACAGGAGGGACGGTCTTTGTCCACAAATGCTTCCATAGCTTCCAGTACAGCACGAGGTGTGGTTTGATACTCAGGGTTTTTGTCATTCCAACGTTCAATGTTATTTTTAAGCTCACCTTCCTGATCAATATTACCCCAACCCAACCCTTTGGTTACAGGCTTTTTGTCACGATAACTCAGAAAACCTAACATATCTAAGTGGGTTCCAGAGTTCCAGATATGTTTAATATCGCACATATCCATCTCGTCACTTAACAGGCAGTCTTGCCCATCTGCACTACGAATATTAGATGCTTCGCTCCAAACCTTAACGTGCATATTCCACCCACGAGTTGCCTCATAGGTGTTAGGTTCAAAATATTCATCGTATTTGCCATCATCACCTTCATCAGCACCACCGTTATAGTTGCGGAGCTGAAGGAATCCATAGCAAGGAGGATAAACCGTTAAAACATTACCTTCAGTATCTTCTAATGTTACTGGAAACATTGTACCAACCTCTATTGGTTTTTAATCAACTCAATTGACTTACGGATATAAAGAATATCTCGGAAGTTTCTGTAGTTGTTCATAAATTGGTGCTTCTGAAACTCAGCTTCAAGCAGAGCTTCTTTAGCACTTTCGTAGTTCTGGCGGGCAAGATGTACAACCCGCTCTGGTAACGTGTTTGCGCGACGTATAACATACTTGTGAGCTTTCATATTACTTTGCTCACGAGCAATCTTACTTTTCGCTACCGTAATACCATTTGCAATCCAAGCAAGCTCTTGCTCAAGTTCTTCGTTGGACATACCACCGAGGTTTGATGCAACCTTGTTCAGAGTTTCAATATTAACGTTGCCCTTAATGGGACGTGTATTCATGCTTACTCCTGTTGTTTACACTCGTCAATAATCCACTGATAAGTGGATTGCCCAGAAAAGAAACACTGAATAAATCCAGATGTTCTCTGCGTTACCAGTGCTAGTGCACAAATCACTACCGCTGCTGCTAGCAGTTTTAAATCTAATTTAGACATATTTCCTCTCTTTGAATTTAAAAAAGGACTCTCCGAAAAGAGTCAAGCTTTAAACACAAAAAGATATTACCCAATATCTGTGGATAACCTGCTCTTAAAATATCTATCCGACGGATGTTTGAGGAATACTCCTCGCCCTAGCATCGGCCCCATACGGGAAATATATTAAGATTAGGTTAGTTGAGTCAGAATAACTCACATAGCCCTCCGAAGAAGGCTATAGGTGTTACTCACCTTTCTTGGTACGGTCTTTGGCAGTTTTGCCAGTGCGGATGCGATGAGAAACGTTAACCAGAGTGCCACCATCAACTACGGTAACGCTCTTGTTTTTAGCCAGATCGAACACAGTTTTCTCTGTGCCACCCAAGCGAATTTGCTTAGATTCGCTGAAGGTTTGGGTTGATTTGGATTGGAACTGGAACGGTTGACGGATTGCATCAATTGCACTTACTTTAGACATAGGGGAAATTCCTTAAAAATTATGGCTGCGTAGAGGGAATTCCCTACGCAAATTGGGCCGCCTAAAAAGAGGCGTCATAGTACTAAAAGGAGGAGAGAAGAGGGCTTATTTAGCTACCTTTTTCTGTCCGTTTACGAACCGAATAATTACGCTACTCCTGAACCACTGACATGCGAATCATTTCCACCTGAGTATCAGCACCTTTAGCACATAAGACCCCTGTGAGAAGATTTACCACAGTAATCCAACCGTTAACTACACTAATATTGCTAGAAGTGTTTTCAACTCTCATGTAATATTGAGGAGATGCTGAGCCACGTTGAATTACGAATGGGTTTCCGGGAATGATAGTAGACAAGGAAACAGTATTATCTTTAATCTTGGGAATGATCTTCACATTGATTCCTATTTAAGTTTGAGGCTAATATTAAGGTGCATACATGCCCTGTTCTGTACAGCAGCATAACTTCTACCGAGCATGTCAGCCATTCTCTGAATAGACATGAACCCGGCATTACGGATAACAAACTGATCTTCTTCTTCAGACCACTTCAATCGAGCTTTAGCACGAGAGATTTTAAAACGAGAACACGCAGCATTAATAATCTGTGCTGTTGTTCCCATCATGACAGCCGTTTCTTCAACAGAATGTTCACTGATAAGCTTCTTCAGCAAATCAATCTGCCAAGGAGTCCATTGGATTTGTGCGGGTTTCATATAACCTCCTATTAAACATTTATATAAGACTTGCTTAGATAAAGATTCAATAAAATAGGGGGAGGGGACGAATCCTCCCATATCCTATTAATTAAGTTTGCATGTAAGATCTAACAATCGGTTGCCTTTGTAGGAATAAGCGTTATGCTAATCCAGCACTAAACTCCCGCCCCCCTTAGTGGGCTGGGTTATTAAAGGGTAACGCCCCTTATGGGCTAGTTACGTGAATGTTAGTTTGATAGGAGATCTGAAGTCCTATCTCAAAGGACTCTCGTAAGAATCCTTCACGATAGTCACGATTTGATCATGGTAACTCTCTAATAAACTAAACCTACAACCTTTGCATCAGCTTGAGGAGTGACTTCAGCGGCTGGACGAAAACCATCAACAACACCGTTGCCAATGTTGATGCAGGTGATATACCCTCCAACCACTTGATTACCCTTAATCCAAAAAACCTCCCCATGTCTAAAAGCACTTCCGATAGGAAGTGAGGACAGAGGGACTACTGGCAATGATTGCTCAGCTTCTAACAACATAATAACTCCTTAATCGTAGTCAGTATTCCAAAAGTCATAAGTAAAATCGCCCTTAGGGCAACCATATATAATGAAGTATGTCTTCTTAATCCTTTCCTTCAATGTGTAATAAAGACCATCACTGAAGTTACCAATCTTTACTTGGAAGCGTAAAGAGCGAGCATCCCTTCGAAGCATAGATATTAGCTGTACTCTGCTACTTCCAGCCATCTCTTCAAGAAGCTTCTTTGTGTTCCAATAATGAGCTGTCATATTATCACTCCTTACCGGTTGTTTTTACTGAGCCACCACACCACAACGCTGTGTCAATCACAACATTGTCTGGCGTAGATTTCTCTTCGTTGATAGACGGGTTAGCATTAGAGCAGGTTGCTCCGTTCCAGCGCATATCAATTTCACCAGAAGGAACCTTCTCACCCTTATGCCAGCGAGAAACACAAACACCTTCCACTGCTACTGCACACCATCCATCAGGACGGCTCTGTACGCAGCCTGTAAGGACCACACAGACAAGGAAGATACAGATTAAGGATATTACACCACCCCAACTCATAACTACCTCATTCTATTTAGTTAACCAAAAACCTTTCGGCTTTTTAACAACACCAAGAATCCTACATCTCTTATGGACAGCCGAATCACTAACACTCAGTAACCTCCCTACTACATACACGGGGTAAATGTCTATTAAAGACTGAAGAGATTCTTTTGTTATTTCAAACCGTCTGCTATCTAATTTGGCACAAAGCTGTGAGCAAAACCTTTGGTTGCTATTCTCTGAAACAAGGTAAATCTCTCCACAAAAAGAACATAACCTTTCTTCCATGACAGCCCCATGATGGTGCCTGCTATGCTCCTCATAAGTCATGATTTCTAAATTAGATGGTTCGTTGTTTAACTTATTCTCATCCTTGTGATGAACCACTAGGTCAGAGTTCAGTTCGACACCGTAGAAATTTTGAGCAACATATCTATGAACATACACCTTTCCAGCTTTATTGGCCATAGGGTGTGTTGGTTGGTACACATACAAATAACCAACACCTTTATCAACAACTGCTTTACTTAGATCTAGCTTCATAATACCTCAAGAGCTCTTAGCGAGGGTGACAGGACTCGAACCTGCATACTCCATTTACTTCTTTAACGACCGCTTAGAAGGCGGGGAAGATACACCCTCACTAAGAGCTCTCGTTAATCCTCAAGCACAAGCAGGGAGAGTGATGATTTTATACTGACCTTCAAACTCTCCAAACAAACCCAAGAACGTAGGGCTATATGTGCCAGTACAAACAAACTCATCAAAGAGTTCATTGTACGAGGGCTTAATCTTCCAAGCCCACACATAGCCCATCTTATCAATCGCAATGTGACGAGTGTTCAGAGGAACAGTCATCATCACATCATTAACTGCGATCACTTTAGTTATTGGTGCAGCTTGGAAGTTTTTCATGATTAGTTTTCCCATTTTCCTAGATATAGACAATATATTCTACCACCGTCCGGATATGTTTTGGTATGAGCTTCAGCTAAAGAGGCACATGCATAGTAAGAAAGTTCTTGTGAGCTTCTTTTTACGGAGAATAGCATATTATCTGCTGTATGTGGCTCTGACCTGAAACCTCCGTACCAAAACCCAGAACTTTCATAGTCACTTTTGTAGATACTCTCCCTTTCCTTACAGCCAAATGCAGAGATAAGACACACTAGGATTATAAGCTTTTTCATACTTTACCTTTGATAAAAATGTCATTACCACAGACACAGCATGAACGAACAACAGTAGCGCCACGCTGAATGATATGAACCTCTTCCTTAACCAGATTAACACGAGCACCACAGCAAGGAGAGTTAACATAAGAGTAACCAGCTTGCGTATTCTTGATTGTTTGCTTAGACATTTTAGCTTCCTCTTGTTAGTTTAAGTAAGAGCTGTCCCTTAATTAAAACAACAAAGGCCACCCGAAGGCAGCCTTTTATTTATTAACTGTTATAGGTCCAATTGCCTTGCTTGTTACGGATGGCTGACATTGCATGAAGCCAGAAGCCTTCCAGTTTCAGAGCACCATTAGCTACTGCATCCATACGTTCAGGGCGGTTCATACGTTTGGTTGATACTTTCATACCTATCTCTCTCTATTAGTGGAGGCATTATTGCCAGTTGATATAGCGGATGACTCTCACTATAGAGCCAATTACTCTACAAACTAGTGAAGACTCCCTACCCCTAGAGAGTCTCCTAAATCCCAAACCAATATGTACCCCTACATATCAGAAAGTATATCGAAAATTAACAGGTTTTAGTCTAGCACCGGATGTTTGAGCAAGCTCTCCCTAGCGGTGTGGCATATGCCTGAATTAATAAGTTAATGAGGAACACCCTCACATAGCCCTCTGATAAACACAAGGGCTATAGGTTGATGTTACTTAGTTTTTTATACTTTAAGCTCGTCAGAGAGCTCCTGCTGCTTAGCAATAGCTACTCGCAAGTCTTCATTAGCACGAGCAAGGCGTAATACTTCATGGTTAAGATTCTGAAGACGCTTGTTTCTGTCCTCTACTTGCATAATAAGATCGTTGAGTGTTACTTTAACTTTCTCATTATACATCTCATCTACTTGAATCAAAGATTTATACTTTCTCTCCCAGCTTGCTGCTTTGTTTCTTAGAACAATAAATCCTATAACGCTGATAGTTAAACAGCTTACAAAAAGGAATTTATATATCTCTAAAGTCATATTATTTACCCTTTATCAGAGATTAAAAGTAATATTATTTAAGTAAGTTATATTTAGTAAACTTATTTTCTAAGAAATTTTCAAAGGGTCTATATACAGAGCATTACCATAGTCCCAGAATACTACCATCTTTTTCAATAAATTTACTAAGTGGTTGGTTTATAAAGGAATTTAGTTTGTCAAATCTGGCACCAGTGATTATTCCCTAGAGCTGTTATCGAACACTAAATCACCACAATACATAGGATTGGCATACCATTTTGGCACCCCTTCGCTCTTACTCTGAAAGTAAGTCCCACTGTACAGCGGAACATAATTCTTCTTAAGGGCACGTTTAGCTAGCCGCTCGCTTTCTCCAATGGCTTGCTTAGTCATCGGATTTTTATCACGAATCAGCTTTACATAACGTTTATAAGGTTTCTCCTGTTTTAATAGTACCGGAATCCACTCAAACTGGTTCTTTTGTCTTATCACCTGTTCAGCGGTCAGTTTTCGTTGGGCCATTCTATTTATCACGGTATCCGCAACCATAGCTTTACATGCGGTTGGCTGATTCCCTGCCTCATAATAAATAGTCAATGTCAACATTAGCTGGGCCGTTGTTATCAGAACTTGCTACCTCCTATTCTACGGGTACAAAAAAGCCCCAGCCGTAGCCGGGGCAAACCTGAAAGCAACACATGACCGTTGCTATAAATACACTCGCAAATGCACTTACAGCAACGCAAAAAGCCGCTCAAAGGCGGCTATGCGGAAGCTTCAAATGGGGAGAGGGCACTACGCGACAGAGAGAGCGTCATAGTACTAAAAGAGGGGGCTATAGTCCTACTATTTAACCCTTGCCTCTTTGATGGGGTCAATGTATTTTTCAACTCCCCACTTGTGTTTACTATCTGCGTAGAAAACATCAGGTGCGCACTGGCTTGTCTTAGGGAATGCTTGAGGGTCTTTCGTGCTACCCTTAAACTTCTGCTTACCACGGGTGCGACCATTACAGAAGATTTCTAACTTCTTCTCCTCTTCTGTTTTAGCTCCCCCGCTCTGTAATAAAGAACGTTTATGATCGGCTAACAATAACGCATCAGCACGATGAACACGATGGCCTACACGTTTTGCCACACTGGAAGGAGTATGGGATTCAGCCTCAGCCTTTGCAGCACGACGTTTTAAACTACGCTTACTGACGTGATTGGTTGCCTTTGGTTTCTCTTTCTCTAATTCAGAGATAGCAAAACAACGACCGCCCTTCATGCTGATTTTTGATTTAGCCACAATCTTATTCCTTTCAGTGATAAGTTATATCGGGCAAGCCCATCAAGGCGATAGGCTTGAACAAACAACTTAATTGAGTAAACCGAACGACTTCCAACTACGTGTTAAAACTGTACCATCATCCATCTTAACGGACATGTTGAGAAATTTCTTTCCTTGTGTACTAATCGTTGCAACTACTCCTGTCATTGCCTTACCTTTATTTAAGTATCGGTATGAAACACGACGGCCAAGAAGGGCGATAGGGGTCTTGCTAAGAGGTTTAATGTTAATCATGATGCTTGATACCTTTTCATATATTCAATGCGGTGGGAGTGTTTGTATGATGCTTTAATTGCCATTGCTCTAACCTCTTCTAAGCGTTGGTTTTCGTAAACCTTCTTTGCTTCTTCATGGTTATGGCGTTTCTGGAGAATCCTACTACATTTGCGATGGTTTCCGGTGCTGCGATGTTTCTTACAAATAGGACATTTACCAAAGCCTTCACTAATGATCATTTTCTCAATCCTAACTTACGTAGCACACGGCCTAACGTTGTTTCTTGCGTGATGGTATAACTAATCGCTTCATGTTCTAACGTCTCAATCTTCATTGGAGACGGATACCATTCACCAGTAAGTATACATTTACATTCAACGCCATACTTTTTAGATAGGCGGTAATGCTGACCGTTGCGAAGGTTTCTGTAGATCGTGGTATGCGTAGTTAACATAATCGTCACCTTTGATTAGATTCTTTTATTAGCACACTGAATCAATGCACTGATAAAAGAAAAGGCGCTACCCGTTAAGATAGCGCCTCATGTTTATTCAAATTGTCTTACTTATGCTGCCTGACGTGCTGCCATAATTTCAGCCGCTTTACGCAATACTTCTTCCTCTTCTTCTTTCGCAGCTTGTTCGGTACGGGTAGCAACCGTTGAAGAGATACGACCGCGCAGACTTTCTAACTTCTCCTGCATAGCTGCAACAGCCTTTTCCATTTCATCAGCATATGAATCAAGTGATTCCAGTTCCTTGCTTGATGCGTTCATCAGATAGTCATCAGAGATCGCTACAGTTGAGGCCGTTACTTTCTTGATGAGTGAGTCGAAAGACTTCTTAACCTTCCCAACTTCTTCACTTAAGGCAATAGTGTTATCACTAGTTGCGCCGTTGCGTTCATCAGCCAGCAACTTGGCTTCAATGCGGATTGCGTTCAAGCGTTCAACCAAAGCGTAAATATCTTGGTTAAAATCTTCCTTGTTTTTCGCCGGGATTTGCAGGTGTGCCGCCACGTTGTCGTTACAGCCTTTGTAGAAGTTAGGATTATCAACTTCAATTGCACGACCTAAAGCAAAGTTTTCGAAAGCGTTTGACCAGCGAGCGCGGTTTTGCTCCATTTTGGTTTTAATCTGCGCTTCTTTCGCATCTTCTTTAGCTTTCGCTTCACCTTCCAGATTAATCCACTTTTTACGACCATTTGCCGCATCGGTGTTAAACTTGATAGGGGTTAAGAAAGTGATTGCGGTAGCAATAACATCCATATCGCGGAAGCGTTCAGTTAACAGGAAATCAACCGCCGCTTGTAATACGTCCAGTTTCTTACCGTTGCTGCGGAAGTGCTGTAAGTGCCCTAACAGGAAGTTAGATACGTCTTGCTTAATCGCTGCGTTGTTGCTGCGGATGTTGTTAGCCAGAGCGTTAAAACCAGATTCGTTAACCAGAGTAAAGATTTTAGCCATGATATTCACCTTTCAATTGTAAGGGCACTATGCCCCGCTCTCTATGAGCTTGCTTAAGTCACTATTAACTTAACTCTAACCACTCACTTTTTAAGTAGTTACAGGTAAGTGAGGCGGTCTTATCAGGAGTTAACCTTTCCGCCTCCTTATCCGTGATGTTTCATCTGGTATCTTTAATTAGTCGCTATAAACTAAGCCGACCTGATAGCGATGATCAATCATCACAATAAGGCAGTGCGTCCGACTCTAATTAGTTACATTTATTGTAACCGTCGGCAATATCGTCTACTTTGTTTTCGCTCTCGCCTATCCTTTTGTATCAACTCTCAATCGCTAGTCATCGCCCACTACGGGATACTATTGCGAAAGAGTCATTGACCGTCTAATGTTCCGACGTTTTATATCTTTCGGCAAGTTTACTACATAAACCGACTATGTACTTTCATCATAAGATGAATCTCAAGCCGTTCACATCGTAAACGTTCACACTAAGCCTTATTGTTAAATAGCAATTTGCCACTTTTTAACCGCTCCCCGCCGCTCGCAATTGAGCTTGTATTCGTCGGACTTGTCTACCCTGATTAACTTCTTTCACTGTAGCGCCTTGTTAGCGATGACCGCCGCTACCCTTAACCGTGGGCGATTAGCTTAAGTCTCTGCGTGCACTCAGTGAATCCGTTTGTCAGTGGTGACGTTTCCAGTAAGGGATTGCAAGATTGTTTCCTCTGATAGTTTAGAGAATCTTACACCGTTTTATCTGGCATACTTTCCGATGGTTATTATCTTCAAGCATGTTCAACCGATATAGAAGAACGTTTAAATTGTTAAAGAGCGGTAAATCTATCAGCATGTTTACTCACGCTATGCAACTGTTAGCCGTTGTCTCGCTTCGCTTCGGAATGTTTCCCTTAGCTAATGTGCTCATTATGACCTATCTCTCAGCGCCTGTCAACCATCTTTTTAATCTTTTTCGTCGTTCCCTTTATTGGGAGGATATATCAATCAGCTATATTTGATTGAGGATTACTAAGCGGCTCGGCTAGTGAATCAGGTCATATTGTTAAAGAACTTGTTAGCGGTGTATCTGCTAACTGGTAATCATTATAACTTATTAGATTACCTTGTCAACTCTTTTTATCGTCCTCTTTTTATTCTTTTCCCTTATCTCGCGCGAATCTTTGCGAAAGGGCAGGACGATAAGTTTTTAAAGAGCATTTGCAAGTTTCCTTGCTTTGTTTCTGATACCCATCTTACTACGTTTGAGCATCTTGTCAATCTTTTTTATTTCTTATCGATTACCTGTTTTTCGTACGACTTATCAGGTTGTCTACTTGGTACTGCTTAACCGATGAATAGATAATAGAGGAAGTGAGGAAGGAAAGCAACCTTTATTTTGATTATTTTCAGGGAGGAGAGATATAAAGGAACGCGCACGCGAATAACACACTAGAACAGGCTTGTAAAGCAATATTTGACGCTCTCAGACGCATCACAACGAGCTAAAAGAGGGTAAGGCATACAATCGCCTTAGAAATGAGAAAAGCCTCACTAGGAGGCTCACAGGAAGGATTAGAGAATCAGATAAATTATGACCATAGGCATGACCACGGCACAATACAGCAGAAAGATTAAGCCTATGGATTTACACACTGACCATTACCGGATTTTATTTCGTTCATAGATTCATCAAAGAGCGTCAACGACGAGCGCAGCAAGTGATCGACCGTAATTTGCTTACCAGTGGTTTCGTTAGTCATGTGGATAGACTTGTCGTAGGTTATGACACTCTCAAAATCTTCTACATGTAAAATAATAACCTTAGGTGACTTTTTACCAGTTTCATAATCTTCTATAAGATAGGTGCATTGCAAGCCTTCGATAGTATCAGGCGTGAACGTTGCAGCCTTTACACTACCAATAGACGACAGCAGGACACCTAACAGAAGAACAACCAGAAAGAAGCCTACAATCACTTTCACTACAAACTTGATAACACCCATGATAATAGTCACCTATAGTTATAAAACGTAAGAATAAAGCATATCAGAGACAAATAACGCCACTGTAACAACGAATAAGCACCGCCAAAAATAATCACTCTTCTTCATTACTACCCTCGACAAAAAATGCTATACTGATCTGTTCCACTTCTTCCAGCGATAGAAGAATCCCACGTTGAGCTAAATACTTCCCAATAGTGAGATAATCTTGCACTAAATAGACCGCAGGAAAGCTAATGGTTTTTATCTCACCTTTCGTAAGAAAAGACAAATAAGCATAGTCGATTGACTCATCAAAGGAGAGCGTAACGCCACCGTAATTATGCGTATCAATCAGCGCAATAGTTTCATTACCCATTGGTATCACACTCCCAAAACAATTAAGAAATAGTAAGCAATTGCAGTAGCAATCACCGTGAAAATCAAAGATAACAAAGTAGAACTGGTATTACAAACCCTTCTTTTTAAATGTCCCATTCTTTACCCTTAGTGGAAGTGTTGCCACCGCAATGAGTTGCTCGGGAAATAAAGTCTGACTTCTTCCAATCAGCTTGTGTTTTCATATCACGCTCACGATAGGCCTTCTCATCAACAGATCCACCATTAGAGCAACTAGCACCTTCGTACTTCATATCAATCTCACCAGCAGGAACCTTAACACCATCTTTCCAACGCATCACACAAGTGCCCTCAACTTCCAGAGCACACCAACCATTGGGACGCGGAGAAGAAGAGCATCCTACAGTTGAGAGAACAGCTACAGATAAAAGAGCAGATGCAATCAGAGTTTTCATTGTCTTGATTCCTTTAGTGTTGTCTTAATGAGGTAACAATACTGCCAATCTATAACCGTGTCAACTATTATTTTGCTTTAACACAATCACCCATCTGAAAGCGGAAAGTCCAAATACTGTTATCTTCCCCACTGTAGACAGAGGTGGCTAACATGGTTTCTTGCATTGTGCCATATGTTACCAGATTAGTCACAACTTTAGAACCTTTAATAGTCTGCACATCGCCAAAAGTAATCAACTCTGGGTCATTGTCTTTACGGGAAAGCAGAATATCCTCATTATTCTGGTTGTCAAGTGTACGAGTAGACAATACCATGCCACGATTGGTTACGTTAGATAATTTAACTTTCATCAACGTAGTGACATTATCTGAATCCAATCCTTTACAAACCAGCCAACCTTTAGGGGCGTTGCTAACGAAGGTGTCAGCAGCATCACTCATGACTACAGCAGCTTGAGCAACTGGAGCACTAGCAATCTTGTCAGCGATAGCCATGCTACCGAAGGTTAATACCAGAGCACCGATTACAAAGTTTGCCTTATTCATGATTGATTCCTTTAGTTGGTATGCTTCGTTTCAATGAGATAAATATATTTCTTACTACCTAACATGTCAACAATTAATTTCAACTTTCTTACTACTAAACTGAGCACCATCAAACTTGCTTGGTTTATCAACTACTTCTAATCTTTTGTCAGTGAACAACTCAACCACTTCACTAACAATCAGAGCAAGTAAAGGAAGCACTACAGCTATTACCATCATTACTAAGATTATCATCTCTACTACTCCAACCACTCAATCGATAGATTCAATTTACCACTACCTGATAAGGAAAGCAAGCCCACGGGTAAACTATTTCTACTATCTATATAGGACGGGGACATACAACCGCAGGACAGACCACGGGGAAAGGTAGCTAGATAGTGCGGTAGTAATATACCACTTAAATAATCATCAACTCATAAAAGAAAAAGACCAACAGAACGCTGAAAAAAGAAAGGAATAAAAGAAATTATTAAAAGAAATACAATCATCCACTTAATTAATACATACATCATTATTGCACTCATAATCATTACATTTAGAATCATTTACATTCAAACTATGGGGGCTTGTGACTATTACTCATGGGCATTATATCGCCTCAATCTATTGGTACAGTGGAAGACTAGCCTCTCATCCACTCTTTAAAGGGGAACTAAATAAACGGGTAGGTAATGTATTGGGTAGTATACACGGGGAAAGAATAACGGGGAGTAGGCACGGGGAAAGGTTGGAACGTGGAAGGAGGTGTAAAGGCATTGCCAATAACCCTTTTTTAAATGAGGACTCCCCCTTTTTAGGAAACGCGCGGGAAGCGGCTAGCCCCACTCGGTCAAATCAGGATTTTAAACTCTTATATATAACTATGGAGGGTTTAATTACGGGATTGGATACTGCACATGAAGTAGCCTTAACGTGACATGGCCTTAATGTGATAGTGCCTTAACATGACGTCCCCTTTATGTTTTAACTTTTATCAGAGGGATGTATGACTGAAGATGAATATGGTAGCTTCTCTGAAGAAGACTACGAAAAGGAATACAGGTATACTCACGGGTGTTAATGTGAGGTGGCCTTTACGGGTAGGTCTTATGATGTGCCCTTTATATTTTTTTTTACTCAGAGGACAAAAGTATGGGATGGTTACTGTTGGGTTTAATTCTTTTTGTCACTGTTCCTATTGTTGTTGTGTTTGGTTACATAGCCGCTGACTTATTAGGAATAAAGAAGGGAGATGAATTATGAGATTGGATTTAAGAGGTTGTACTAGGTCAGTTATATTGTTCAGAGGTTATGCTATCAAGATTCCTACTTTTAAATCTTGGAAGCTTTTCTTAAAAGGGATTCTTGCTAACCTACAAGAGAGACATTTCTCTGAGATGAAAGACCCCAACCTTTGTCCTGTAGTCTTCTCTGATAAGTTTGGTTTCTTAGTAATAATGAAGAGGTGTAAGGTGGTTAAGCACAGAGGATTGTGGATGGCAGAGCTTCACACCTTGAAAGGCTCCCTTCCTAAAGAATTTTACCTGTCAGACCTTAAGCCAGAAAATTATGGATACCTAGGCGGACGGTTGGTTAAATTAGATTATGGAGATTGATCATGAATTTAATATTAGACTTTTTATCAGAGGTGATTCCACGGTTCAGAACAGAGACTTGTGCCTTTGTTAAGATATCCCCTGAAGAATTAGAATGCATTGGTCGTCTGGTTGACTTAGATGACGATGAAGAATTTGATGCAACGATGGAAGTTAGTAGCCTAGGATGGTTATTTTTCCGAGCGTTCACCACTATCAAACCACACACTTATAAGGAATATTAATTTATGTTAGATTTAATCCACACTACTCGCCCTGATTCTAAAACTAAAACACAACCATCTACTCTGGAAGTAGTTGAATACGAATCTACTAAATATGATCACCTCCCTGACTATGCTCGTGCAATGATTGAGATGATTGAAGAAGCTGAATATGAAATGCTCCATGATTACATTACCTCCAAAGATGAATGGCATCGTGATGTTCGCATCGAAGAAGATGGTACAGAAACAATTACGTGGATTCACAAGAGTGAATTAGTAGACGACGCACTGCGAGACTACGAAAAATTTTTGGTCGACGGCTCTATTCTTTTAGAGGAAGGAAAGGGTGCAGAACTTCCGTGGGAAGGTGAGACGATTGCTCTAGGTAAGATGTTTAATCTGTCCGTTGGTGATTGTAAGTAATGTTTGCCTCCGTTGGGAGGCTTTTTGTGTTGTTGATAATGTAGAAGGAGTATAAAATGTTTGGAGAAAACGGAGAACTCACGCCTGCACAGGTAGCTGAGATTACAGGAAGATTACCCGGAGTAACGGAAGAACTTGAAGGCCGTGGTATGAACCCAAGCAATGGGAAGTTTCAAAAGGGAAATAAATTCGGACGACCCAAAGGTAGTAGAGGTAAGCTGACACAATTAATGTTGGACCGTGTTGCTGCAAGTCATTTGTCTCCTGATGAAGTGTTAATTCAAATTTACGAAGATCCCAATATTCCACCTGATCTTAGATTCAAGGCTGCATCAAAAGTTGCAGATCTGGTATATCCTAAGGCGGCCTCTGTTGAAGTTAAGATTGAGGAAGAGAATGTAATCAACGAAGATTCACTGAATGCACAAATCAAGGACTTCTTGACTGGAGCACTTGGTATCGACGTTATGCCTCCAGAAGAAGACAACTCTGAGGACGCTGAAAAGGGGGAGGAAGCGGACGAGAGTTAAGTAAAGGAAAGAAGGGGAGGTTCTTTGACGAAGGGACTTTCCCTTTTCTATTTTTAAACTGGAGGAAGTATGTCATTAGATAAACAAATTTATGAAGCTCTAACTGGTAACAACCTTAGTGTAGATGAAAAGAAAGCACTATTGAATATGTTGAAAGAGCGTGACCAATGGAGGAAGTATAATAGGATTTTGTCTTTCAAGGCGTATGACTTCCAAAAGAAATTTTATGCAGCAGGATTGAAGCATCGCTTTAGATTCTTGTGTGCAGCGAACCGTGTTGGTAAATCTTATAGCGAGGCATACGAGTTTGCTTGTCATGTCACAGGTCGCTACCCAACTTGGTGGACAGGATATAAATTTAAAAGACCTATCTTAGCATGGGCAGTTGGTATTACAGGGGATTCCACAAGGAAAGTATTGCAAAAGGAATTGTTTGGTACACCTATCGGAAAGGATACAAATTTATTAGGGACAGGTGTCATTCCTCGTGATGCTATCGTCATTGATACGATAGAACGAGATGGTAACAAACTTCAAATCGTACAAATCAAACATCAAAATGAGAGAGGAGAGTTTGACGGTTTAAGTACATTAGAATTCCGTTCAACCCAACAGGGTGAACACACATTGATGGGTGCAACAGTTGATTACATTTGGTTAGACGAAGAAGATCCATACGAGTCTATGGCTATATTCGCACAGTGCGTCACACGTACACTCACAACTAAAGGTCTAGTTACAATTACAGCTACACCAGAGAACGGTTTAACTGAACTGGTAGATAAATTTATGAAAGGTGAAGGAGATGAGAACACAGGTTCTCTATATTTCCAGAATGCTTCTTGGTGGGATGCTCATGCAGACCTAGGTGGACATATCACTGACCAAGATATAAAAGATATGACTGAAGGTATTCCAGCGTGGCAATTAGAGATGCGTTCAAAAGGTATGCCATTGTTAGGAAGTGGTTTGATTTACGATGTATCGGATGACACAATTAAATGTGAACCATTCGAAATTCCTGATACGTGGAAACGTGTCTGTGCAATTGATATTGGTATTGATCACCCAACTGCTGCTGTTTGGACAGCTTACGACGCAAACACGGATACTATCTATGTTTACGACTCATATAAAGAAGGTGGCTTTACTCCAGTGTATCATGCTCCAGCTATTAATGGTCGTGGTCAGTGGATTCCTGTCATCCTACCGCATGATGCGGACAATATTGAGAAAGGTAGTGGTTCATCTGTTGCTCAATTCTATAAGAATGCAGGAGTTAACGTACAGAGTGATACCTTCTACAACAAAATTGGAATGGATGGTAAAAAGAACTTCTTTGTAGAACCGGGAATCACAGATATCCGTGAAAGAATGATGAGTGGACGCTTTAAAATCTTTAACACAGCCGCTAACGCTAAGCTATTCGAAGAGAAAGCTAGATATCACCGTAAGGTTGGTAAGATTATTAAAGAACATGATGACTTAATGGATGCAATGCGCTATTCAGCGTGCTCTGTTACACATCGTGGTCGCTCTAAGCATGATGTTAGCTACGGAAGCGCTTCTTTGTATGAGGCAAACGTAAGCAGATGGAATCAGAGCTACTAAAGTAAGGGGAGGTTTGTCCTCCCTTCTTTTATTTAAGCTATCAACCGAGGGAGAGAATAGATGGCTAAGCAAAAATATAGTGAAGAGGTGTTGGACGAGTTACGTGTTGACCTTCAACGTCGTTTTAATTACGCTCAAGGTTACGTTGACACGGCTGTTAAGGGCTATGCTCGTGAAGCTTGGGAATATTTCTATGGTAACTTACCTGCACCAGTAACTGCTGGCAGCTCTAGTTGGGTAGATCGTACTGTTTGGGAATCTGTTAACGGTACACTGCAAGATATTATTAACGTATTCTGTTCTGGTGATGAAGCGGTTACTTTCGTAGCTGACAACCAACAGGATTCTGATGCTGCTGATGTAGCAACTAAATTAGTTAACCAAATTCTTCTGCGTGACAATCCGGGATACAATATTATCTCTTCTGCTGCACAAGAATGCCTGGTTACTCGTAACTCTTTTATCAAATACTATTGGGATGAGCACACTTCTACTCAAACTGAAGAAGCTGAAGGTGTACCACCGGAAGCATTGGCTGCATATGTTCAGGGACTAGAAGCTGGTGGACTTAAGAATCTGGAAATCTTCACTGAAGAGAATGAAGATGGTACAGTAGATGTTAAAGTTACTTATGAACAAACTGTTAAACGTGTGAAAGTTGAATATGTTCCTTCAGAGCAAATCTTTGTTGATGAACATGCTACCTCTTTTGCAGATGCACAATACTTCTGTCATCGTGTACGTCGTTCTAAAGAAGATCTGGTTGCTATGGGCTTCCCTAAAGATGAGATTGAAGCATTCAACGACTGGACAGACACGATGGATACCACTCAATCTACAGTTGCTTGGTCTCGTACTGACTGGCGTCAGGATATTGATGCTGATATTGGCACAGATACCGAAGATATTGCTTCTATGGTTTGGGTTTATGAGCACTACATTCGTACAGGTGTTCTAGATAAGAATAAAGAGTCTAAACTCTATCAGGTTATTCAAGCTGGTGAGCATATCCTTCACACTGAAGAAGTAACTCACATTCCGTTTGTAACCTTCTGCCCGTATCCGATTCCGGGTTCCTTCTATGGTCAATCAGTCTATGACATTACGAAAGATATTCAGGATTTACGTACCGCGTTAGTTCGTGGTTATATTGATAACGTCAACAATGCTAACTATGGTCGATACAAAGCTCTTGTTGGTGCATACGACCGTCGCTCTCTGCTTGATAACCGCCCCGGTGGAGTGGTTGAAATGGAACGTCAGGACGCTATTGACCTGTTCCCATACCATAACCTACCTCAAGGTATTGACGGCCTCCTAGGCATGTCTGAGGAGCTTAAAGAGACACGTACAGGTGTAACTAAACTTGGCATGGGTATCAACCCTGATGTGTTTAAGAATGATAACGCTTATGCAACCGTAGGTTTGATGATGAATGCTGCACAGAACCGTCTCCGTATGGTATGTCGTAACATTGCTCACAATGGTATGGTTGAATTGATGCGTGGTATTTACAGCCTTATCCGAGAAAATGGTGAAGTTCCTATTGAGGTACAAACCCCTCGTGGTATGGTTCAGGTAAACCCTAAACAATTGCCAGCTCGTCATAATCTTCAAGTTGTTGTAGCTATTTCTCCTAATGAGAAAGCAGAACGTGCACAGAAACTGATTAGCTTGAAACAGCTGATTGCAGCAGATGCACAGTTAGCACCTCTCTTTGGTTTGGAGCAAGACCGTTACATGACTGCACAGATCTTTGAGTTGATGGGTATTAAGGACACTCACAAATACCTTCTGCCTCTGGAACAGTATCAGCCTCCGCAGCCTTCTCCGATGGAAATCCTCCAGCTTGAGATGACTAAAGCACAGGTTGAGAACGTACAGGCCTCTTCTCAGAAGATGATTGCTGATGCATTCGACCAGCGTGAACGTACTACATTCGAACAGCAGAAAGCTGCGGATGAGTTAAGTCTTCGTCAGGAAGAGTTGCAGTTCAAGCAAGAAAATGCAGCAGATGCTATGACTCTGGAAAACCGTAAAGAAGATAACAGTGCAACTCTGGAACAAGCTAAGCACAAGTTAGCTCTTATGCAGCAGCAGGTCCGTCAGTATGAGTCTGTACTGAAAGAATTGCAGATGGTTATGTCCCATCAAGTTGACCAAGAGAAGCTTAATGAGCAATCACGCATTCAAAATAAGACTTTGGAACTCCAGAAGAAAGAAGCAAATGTAACTAAGAAAGAGCAACAAGCTTCTCTCAAAGATTCACGGATTCCAGGCAAACGTCTTGGAAGTAAAAAGTAAGGACGTCGAATGAACATTAGGCATCAATTCAATAAAGAGCACGCCGCCGCTTTGGCGGCTCTCAATCTTAACGGCAGTCTTGACGCAGCATTAGAGGCATTGAAAGAAAGACTCATGACAGAGATAGTTCAAACTGAACCTCATGAGAATAAGAAACGCGAAGATTGTTATCAAAAGTATAAAATGGTGGGTAGCTTAAAAGAGGTCATAAAAGCTGCTATCAATAGTGCAGGAGATGTTTCATAATGCCACAAGATAATTATATTGACCCGAACGATTTTAAATCTTTCCTCCAACTGGATGACCTGAAAGGTTCTTTCAAAGAAGAACTCGGTCGATTAGAATCTGAACAAGAACCAGAAGTGGACATTGACGATGAGTTCCCGGAAAAAGACGGTGACGATTTTGACTTTGATACCGACCTTCTCGGTGAAAGCGATGAGCTTAAGTTCGAAGATGAAGATGGTTGGGAAGATCGTGAAGAGGAAGGCGAAGTCGAAGAAGATGAAGATGAATCCTCTGAAGCAGAAGAGCAAGAGGAAGAAGATTCAAGTGATGCAGGATATGAAGATGATTCTGCTGACGGTGAAGGTGAAGTCTTTGATGTAGACTACGAAACCGTTATCACCCTTCCTGATGGACGTGAGATGACTATTGAAGAACTTTCTAATGGCTATCTTACTGGTGCTGATATGACAGAACGAGAATCAACTCTTCAGCGTCATATGGAAGCATTCGAGGAACGTGTAGTAGGTTTGAAGGATGTATTAGAACTAGCGTCTTTAGAAGCAGACCGAGTAATTGAAGATTATAACGGTTTTGATTGGGACAAGCTTGCAGTAGAAGATCCTCAAGCATATGTTGAAAACAAACGTTTCCTAGAGAAGTACACAGCTCGCCGTCAACAGCTTGAACAGGCTCAGGTCCGTATTAAGCAGGAAGCAGCAGCTAAAGAGCAGGAAGCTTTCCAAGCCAAGAGTATTGAATGTGTTAATATTCTGAAACGTGAGATTCCAAATTGGGATGAAAACTTATATCAAAACTTAATGCAATACGCAATTGACTTAGGTGCTACTGAAGAAGAAGTATTGAAGGAAAACCGTCCGTCTATTTTCCTAGCTCTCCATAAAGCATACCAATTTGATAAAGGTAAGCAACAGGTGATGGCTAAGATTAAACGTCCCGGTGCTCCACGCAAGGTTGTGAAGTCTGATGCTGCAAAGTCTCGTACTTCCAATAAGCCCGACAACGCTAAAGTTGCCAAGGCATTCGCAGAGGGTCGCGTTAGTCACGAAGACGCATTCAAATTCCTCGTAGATTAATCGACAAATTAATTATTAATAGTATAGGAGCTAAAATAACATGGCTAATCCAACTTTATTTGTATCGTATGACCAGAATGGTAAAAAACTTTCTTTTGCTAACTGGATTTCTGTTCTGTCCCCTCAGGATACCCCGTTCGTATCCATGACCGGTAAAGAGTCTATCAACCAGACTATCTTTAGCTGGCAGACCGATGCACTGGCAAGCGTTGACGGTAATAACGCACACGTCGAAGGCTCTCGTGCTGAAGACGGCGAAATGAAACCGACTGTTATCAAATCTAACGTTACTCAGATTCTGCGTAAGGTTGTTCGTGTTTCTGATACTGCTAACACCACCGCTAACTATGGTCGTGGTCGTGAACTGATGTATCAGCTGGAGAAGAAAGGTAAAGAGATCAAGCGTGACCTCGAGAAAATCCTTCTGTCCGGTCAGGCTCGTACCGACGTTCTGGCTGACCAGTACCTGACTAACTCTGCAACTGATCCTGCTGTTGTTGGTCTGAATGACACCCATGCAGCTCGTAAGACTGGTGCATTCCAGTTCCTGTGTGCTCACGGTGGTCTGGCTGGTGGTGTTGTTGACAAGACCAAGAATGGTCCTGCTGACCCGGACACTGGTGCAGTAACTGTTAAAGTTGCACAGAATGCTTCTAACCCGACCACTAACATTGGTTTTGACGAAGCTGATATCTTTGATATGACTCTGCAACTGTATACCGCTGGTTCTGAAGCAGATATCATCATGATTAACCCGGCTCATGCTAAGATCTTCGCTGGTCTGCAAGAAAACACTCAGGGTTCACGTAAGCGTATCTTTGAGAACACCAAGCAGTTCATCTACGAAGTTAACAGCATCACTGACCCGCTGGGCCAGAGCTACAAAATCATCGTTAACCGTTGGATGCCTACCGATGCAGTTTACTTCTTCCGTAGCGCTGACTGGACTCAGATGGTTCTTCGTGCTCCGAAACGTACTGAACTGGCAAAAGATGGTTCTTACGAGAAGTGGATGATTGAAATGGAAGTTGGTCTGCGTCACCGCAACCCGTATGCTTCCGGTGTGCTGTTCACTGCTGCGGGAAAGGTAGCGGCGGCGTAACAGTAGATTCCGTAACTGTTAGTCCTTCGTCGGTTGCAAGTCTTCCGACGGGGGCTACTCAGCAGTTTACAGCTACAGCAGAAATGAGTGACGGCTCCACAAGCACAACCGGATTTAGTTGGTCCGTTGAGGGCGGTGGGGCTGTTTCTGTTTCTGGGCTATATACTGCACCGAGTGCGTCGCAAGAAACCCCAGCAACTATTACGGCAACGAAGTCATCCAAGAAAGGAACGGCTACTGTTAATTCTATCTATGAACCAGCGACCATTGTATCAAAAGGTCCTATTACTGGTAAGATTGGTGGCAGCACTACAGCATTCACCACAATGTTTACGGCAACTAACTCAGCATTCTCTGATTATGAATTTGAAATCACTCCCCCGTCAGCAGGTTCTTTTAATCTGTCGGGTGTGTTTGGTTTAGATGACAATGCATCTGGAACAGTGACAGTTAAAGCTACACATAAGACTCAGACCTCAGTTACAGCTACTACTTCCTTTACTGGAGTTGCTGCTAAAGCTGGAATTGTGACTAAAGGTCCAATAACTACTGCTCTTGTTGGTGGTGATTCAGTATCTTTCAATGTCATGTTTACTACTGTCAACTCCTCAGCAGCTGATTATACAGTTACAGTGAATCCTGAAGCTAATGGATCTTTCGTTGGTGGTTCTGTAGTTCTTTCAGCTAATGCATCAGGAAGCACTGTTGTTAAAGCTGTTCACAAAACACAACCCAATGCAACAGAAACTTGTACATTGTCCAACGTTACTCCTAAAGCAGATTTGACCGCTAAGACAGTAACTGGTAAAATTGGTGGAGACACTGTTACATTTGCTGCCTTATTCACAGCAACTAACTCTTCTGCTTCCAATTACACTTTCGTAGCCAACCCTTCTAATATGGCAACCTCTATTGATGCAAATACAGGTCTTGTCACTTTAGCAGCTAACGCTACTGGTAATGTTACTATCAAAGCTACTCATAAAACCCAGACCTCAGTTACTGCAACAGGGACAATCAGTGGTGTAGTTCCTAAAGCTACCATCACAGCTAAAACTGTAGAGGCTAAAGTTGGTGGTGATGTAGTACCTTTTGCTGATATGTTTACGAGTAATAATGCTGCAACTAACTTCAATTATGTAGTAACTCCAACTGCTGCTGGTACAGTAGACAGCTCTGGTAGTCTCACTCTTGCAGATGACCCGGGTGCTGAAACTGTTACAGTCAAGGCAACACATAAATCTCAAACTACAGTTACAGCTACTTGTTCTATTCCTGCTACTCCAAAAGTAGTATAATGTATAGTAACTAGTAAAGAGATTGCATAAGAATAAAGCCGCCTTCGGGTGGCTTTTCTTGTTTTAAGACTTATACAAGCTAGTGTGTAATGTATATTCTTTGTCTACATATAACAAGGAGGACAATCTATGGCGATGCCAGATTTCAGAGGAGCTTTTACATACGATCCAAATACTGGGCACCTTTTCTGGTCAATGAGTAATATCTACAATAAACAGAAAGGACAACGTGCTGGGTGTGTTAATAGCAGGGGGTATCGTATACTGACCTTCAAGAAGAAATCATATCTAGAGCATAGAGTCATAGCTGAAATGTTTATACCTAGAATAGAAGGTAAAGATCAGATTAACCACAAGAATGGGGTTAAAGATGACAACAGACTTGAGAATCTTGAATGGTGCACAGGTAGTGAAAATTGCCAGCATTCTGTAGATACAGGTCTTATGAAAGTTAAAAGTCTTGAAGAAAATCCAAATTCAAAACTTACTAAAGAGCAAGTCCTCTTCTGTATAGAGAACTATAAACCGAGAGATAGTGAATTCGGCGCTAGAGCCTTATCTAGGAAATTTGGTGTTAACAAAAGCACAATATCTCTCATCATTAATGGTACAAACTGGAAAGGAGTTAAATATGAGCATGCCAGAAGTACAAAACCCGATTAACACGTATGGCTGGCTTAAGAAAGCTGTTGCCTTGTGGGCCGATCGAGATGATGACGAATTTGTTAATCAAATTCCAAACTTTATTAACTTTGCAGAGAAAGAGATTTATCGTAACTTACGTATTCCTCCTCTGGAAAAAGAAGTCTATTTAGATATCAAAGATGGAGTGGCTTATATTCCTCCTGATTACTTAGAAGCTCAATGGATGATGAGAGCCAAAGATGGTACAATCTTCCAAGTAACATCTCCTGAGGAGATTAGCTATCGTAGGCAGCATGGAACAATTAACCCATCTCACTGGAATAACCAACCTGTTAATTTTGCTCGTTTCGGGAGTCGTTTCATTTTCTACCCTAGCATTGAAGCAGATACTCCATACTACCCTGATGATGGAAGCCCTTTGATTCCAGCAGAAAACTCAGTAATTCTTAGTTACTATGCAGACCCACCGGAATTCCATGAAGACGCAGACACTAGTGCTATCCTTACTATCGCACCAGAACTTCTTCTGTACTTCACCCTACGTCATGCTTGTCTGTTTGTTCAAGATGATAACGGTGTTCAGAAATGGTCAGCATTAGGAAAAGCTATCCTTGATGAAATGGTAGAGCAGAATAAGAAACAGGAGTATTCAGGTTCACCTATCGCAATTCCGAACAACATGACTCGACTTCAGAGCAGCCTGCCTGACATTTATGGCATTCGTACATCTCGTCCATAAGGAGAAACCATGATCAGTTATAATAATTCAGCACCCGATGCAATCAATAACGTAGGCCAATTTGGTGCTACTGAAGGTTCTATCGGAGCCTATAAACAAGCAGCAGAATATGCAGCTGATGCTAAATATTGGGCACTCTTGTCTCAAACTAAATACAACTCTGTGGAAGACATTCTCTCGGAAGTAGAGCGGCTCTATGCCCAAGGCCGTCTGCTTGAAGAAGATATTAAGCAACTTAAGGCAGATTTTGAAGATCAGAATCAAGTCTTATTAGGACTTATTCAGTCTACAGGACAAGCTATTGACAACACAAATGCAGCTACAGAGCTTTCAAAAGAAGCAACACAGAAAGTGCTGGATCAGCTTGATATCATATCTAACATGACTGTTCAGGTATCTCTGCTCCCTCCGGGCAGTTTAGCAACCGGTAGTTATGATAATGAGACAGGTCAATTCTCTTTTGGTATTCCAGAAGGGACTCCCGGGCGAGACGGCACAGACGGAACTATTTCTGATATAGGATCTGTTGCTATAGGGGTTCCTGATTCGGAAGATTATGGGTTCTATGTTGACTCAACAGATGGGGGTTTATACCGCACTTCAATGGATAACATTGCGAATCTTGTACCCTCTATTAGATCTGTTTCTATCAATGGAGGTCCAGAACAAACAGGAGATATTTCTTTTAATTCAGTATCCAGCTTCAAGAGCCGTACAGGTGATGTTATTCCACAAGCAGGTGATTACTCTGTGGACCAGATTACCGGGGCAGCAAAAAGTGGAGCTAACTCTGATATTACCTCTTTGTCTGGGTTGACTTCTGCAATATTGGTTAGTCAGGGTGGTACGGGGGCAACTACTCCAGAATCGGCTCGTACTAATCTAGGATTAGGTTTAGTTGCTACTGAATCTATTGTACCTATCACGAAAGG
>ERZ1034739.21-NODE-21-length-70485-cov-78.475124_pt1 | contig 70485 bp, 54 predicted proteins | sample MGYA00520636_ERZ1034739 | MGnify/ENA primary metagenome ERZ1034739 (study PRJEB33766, sample SAMN09781703) | gut metagenome | biome: gut microbiome | host: Homo sapiens | place: Madagascar | study: EMG produced TPA metagenomics assembly of the PRJNA485056 data set... | reverse complement strand
TAACTAGAGCTTTTGGTTTAGTTCTTCAAGAAGATGTTTAAGATGAAGCAGTTGTAAGACCTAGGGGTAGTAATAACTCACATTAAATTGCTTGCAACCACAGCTCCCTTTGAAATTATAAGTTATGCAATCTTAATTCTGTCTTTGTCTGTTAACTTCATAGCATACTTCCATTTTTGATTACCTAAGGGATCAAAAATCTAGTACACTCTAAAAGTAGAAATTAAAAACAGGCTAAAGGTTAAAAATGTAAATTTGCAAGATTATAAGACTGCAAGTTTGCAAACTTATAAATTTGCCAAACTGCCATTTTGTAAGTTTGAACATTAAAAGTTGAAATAGCTAACTGCTTAACAAACAAAAAGTTCAACGTTAGGTACTATAGCTTTAATCGTCAGATAGCTTGTTTGGTAGATAACTATTTGAAAGTTGTTTTCACAATTATTTGTCAGTCTAAAAGAGAGGCCTAATATGAGTGTAAATCTAAGAAAATGTGCGGTCATCGGTTGCGGTAGCGTAGGTTCTACGGTGGCTTACACTTTGATGAATGATAATGTTTTTACTGAATTGGTGCTTATAGATTCAAATGAAGCCAAAGCGCAGGGTGAAGCAATGGATATTGCACAAGGCACGCCTTTTGCTGGGGCGGTAACGGTAAAAGCTGGAACTTATAGCGATTTAAAAGATGCGGGAGTAATTATCATTACCGCAGGGGCTAATCAGCGTCCTGGGGAAACACGACTTGACCTTATTGGGCGTAATGTTGCTATATTCAAAAACATCATTCCATCGATTACTGAATTTAATACGGAAGCTATCTTGTTAGTAGTGGCTAATCCGGTGGATGTGTTGACTACGATCGCCTTAAAACTGTCAGGTTTTCCGGCTAATAGAGTGTTTGGTTCAGGCACGGTGCTTGATACTGCCCGTCTTAAGCATGTACTTAGTGAAAAACTAAATGTTGATAGTCGTAATGTGCACGCCTTTATCATAGGTGAACATGGCGATTCTGAACTTGCAGTGTGGAGTAAAACATTTGTTTCTGGTATTCAGCTTGAGGATTATTGCCAGCAATTTGGTCTTAATCTAGATAAAAATGAAGTTTACTTGGCGGTTAGAAACAGCGCTTATGAGATTATAAGCCGTAAGGGAGTTACTAATTACGCTATTGGTATGGCAGTAAGTAGAATTTGTCGCTCCATTGTTGATAATGAAAATTACATCATGCCAATATCATCTTTGATTGATGGAGTTTATGAAGGGATTGAAGGAGTGTGCATTGGTTTGCCGGCTAAAGTAGGACAAAACGGAGTTTCGCATCCTGTAAAGCTTGAACTTTCTGCAGAAGAATTAGCGGAATTTAAAAAATCTGCTGCTACTTTGGCTGCTAACCTTAAACAAGTTGGTTTTTAACAACTTAGACTCTAGTAACTTAGGTTTTTAATAGCGTTTTTGGGGGGTAATCGTGATGCTAAATTTTAGGCGTGGCGTTTGATTTTAGGCGTAGTTTAAAACCCATGGCGCGACGTCAATTTTTAATATGAGGGCCTTAACGCTGTAATTACACTAATGCGGTAATTGCGGAGTTAAGGCTTTAATATTGTGATTGAAATTGGAGCTCAAAAACAAAAAAACGCTATTATTTTGAGGCCTTAGATTTGAGTTTGGGGGATTTTTTCAAGTTTTAGGTAGTCTAGATCATGCTTCAGATAGCGGTTTTGGGGAAAAAAGAGAACCTGGGCTTGATATTTTATATAATTATGGCGTGTTTGGGGTTAGCTGTGAACCATGCTTTTATAAGCATAAACGCTTCATGCTATGGTAAAAACTTAGGCTTTTATGTAGTTAAAAGTAAACATCCCCGTGTTTTAAACTTAAGCGGTTGGGGTGATGAACATGATTCCTCGTGCGGACGGTTTAAGATAGGCCTGTTACAAGCTATGGTAGTAATAAGCTAGGACAGTAACAAGTTAGCAAGGATCTGAGTTAATTCTGTAGTAGCCAAATGGCAACGCAGTAATACAACCAAGTTGGCGTAGTTTATTCAAACCATCCTATGTTTATGGGTTTATGGTTTTATGGGAACCCAAACGTTGTTTTTGAGCATATAGCTAGTCTCTAAAGTTACCTAAACAAGGTGAAAGTAGGTCTAGTAAACAGTAAGTGTTAGCTTTTTATTTTTAAACTGGTGAATGAGTCACATGAGCTTACAAGATATTTTATCTCGCTTAAAGTCATTACCGGCGCTCCCATTAGGGACGCCAGTATTGGTGCTCGCATGTTTAGGCATGGTAATGTTACCGATGCCACCTTTCTTGTTGGATATTTTATTCACCTTTAATATCACTCTTTCCATGATTGTGCTTTTGGTAACTATCTACGCTAAAAGACCAATGGAGTTTGCTGTTTTTCCGTCAGTGCTATTGATTGCAACTATCTTACGTCTTTCGTTAAACGTAGCGTCAACTCGTGTGATTTTAGTACATGGCCATGGGGGCGGGAGCGCGGCAGGTCACGTAATCGAAGCTTTTGGTAACGTGGTTATGGGGGGTAACTTCGTTGTTGGTCTTATTGTCTTCTCGATCCTTGTGATCATAAACTTTGTGGTAGTAACCAAAGGTGCTGGCCGTATCTCTGAAGTGAGTGCTCGTTTTACTCTTGATGCGATGCCGGGTAAACAGATGTCTATTGACGCCGATTTGAATGCGGGCCTTATAACGCAAGAGCAAGCTAAAGCTCGCCGTGCTGAAGTGACTCAAGAAGCAGATTTTTATGGGTCAATGGACGGTGCTAGTAAGTTTGTTAAAGGGGATGCGATTGCCGGTATCCTTATCATGTTTATCAACGTAATTGGGGGCATGATTGTTGGGGTGGCGCAACACGATTTACCAATAGGTGAAGCTTCCGATATCTACACTAAGCTTACGGTAGGTGACGGTCTGGTGGCTCAGATCCCGTCATTGCTATTGTCTGTTGCTACAGCGATTATTGTTACCAGACAAAATGCAGAACAAGACATGGGTAAAGTGGTGATCGGACAGTTGTTTCGTGATCCGCGCTCTTTGATTGTGTCAGCGGCCATCCTAGGGATCATGGGGATTACCCCTGGTATGCCACATATGGCATTTATTATTCTGGCGGCTATTTCAGGGGGACTGGCTTATTACCTTAAAAAACGCGAAGCCAAGGCTGTGGCCAACCCTGTACTTAATGCAGATGGCAATCCTAATGACACCCCGGCACCGGCTGCGGAAAACAAAGAATTGTCATGGGATGATGTGGCTAACGTTGACGTGCTAGGTCTAGAAGTCGGTTATCGCTTAATTCCGTTAGTTGATATCAACCAAAAAGGGGAACTTTTAAATAGAGTTAAAGGGGTACGTAAAAAGCTATCCCAAGAATTAGGGTTCTTAGTGCCACCAGTGCATATTCGTGATAATTTGGATCTTTCGCCAAACACTTACCGCATTACCATGATGGGGGTAAGTTTTGGGGAAGCTGAAGTTTATCCAGATAAAACTTTGGCGATAAATCCTGGGCAGGTTTTTGGGGAAATTGCTGGTACACCAACCAAAGATCCAGCCTTTGGCTTAGACGCCGTTTGGATTGAAAAGAATGATGCCGATATGGCGTTAGGCTATGGTTATACGGTAGTTGATTCGGCGACTGTGATTGCCACCCATTTAAGTCAAATAATTTCACAGCATGCTTCTACGCTCGTTGGCCAAGAAGAAGTGCAAAAATTATTGGATAAAGTATCAATCAACCAGCCTAAATTGGTGGAAAATTTGGTGCCTGGAGTTATTAGTCTTGGGGGTATTGTTAAGGTCCTCCAAAACTTATTAAACGATGGGGTGCCAATTCGAGATATGCGCACTATTTTGCAGACTTTGACGGAGTATGCGCCTAAGAGCCAAGATCCAGAAGTGCTTACTGCTGCGTGCCGCATTGGTTTAAGAAGACTCATTATTCAGGATATTGTCGGCGGAGACAATGTTATTCCGGTCATTACGCTTTCGCGTGATTTGGAATCTATTTTGCATAAGTCATTACAATCAGGCGGAGCAGATGGGGCTGGGATTGAACCTGGACTTGCGGAAAGAATGCAAAAGTCATTGGCTGATGCGACCGCAAGACAAGAAATGGAAGGGCAACCTGCTATTCTTCTTACTTCAGGCTTACTTAGAACCACCTTGGCGCGCTTTGTGAAAAATACTATACCGGGGCTACGGGTACTCTCTTATCAAGAAATACCTGATGATAAACAAATTAAAATTATTAGTGCCGTCGGTCAGTAAAGAGGTTTATTAGTTTATGAATTTAAAACGTTTTTTTGCTAAAGATATGCGGACGGCTTTGGCGGCAATCAAGGAAGAGCTTGGTTCCGACGCTATTATCATGTCCAGCAAAAAAGTCGAGGGTGGTATCGAAATTGTAGCTGCTCTCGATTATAAAGTCGAAGATTCAGAAACCTTAAAAAATGCAAAGGAAAATGCTAAAGAATCTAACGCTAATAATTTAGATTCAGGGGCTCGGGCTAATGAGGTAAATAATAAACGAGCTAGTGGTTTAAGCGGGAACGCTCAAAGTGGTTATGGCTTAAAAAGAGCTCCGGTTAATAAAAACAATTCCACCTCACTTCGGACGACGTCAAATCAAGAATCTGACGACGATTTGGCGGATGATAATGTCAGTATTTCGTCAGATCTGATGTCAAAAAACGGACGCGGTACTCGTGTAAATGACGAAATGTCGGCAGAAAGCTTAAAAAAGAAGCAAGAAAAGTTTGCTGATTCGTTAGCAGCACTCTTAGCGCGACAAGAACAAACTGGCGGTCTAGGCGAAAATTCTTCGCGAGCTATGTCTAACTCCACAGGGGAAAGTGGCACCTCTGGATCAAGAAGTAAAGTACGTGGCTATGGCTCAAACGATGTTGGTTCTAGCAATGGAGCGTCGGGGTTAAATAACGTTATCAATAACGGGGGCGAGCGACCACGTTCTTTAATGGACCAGAATAATAATCGAGGAGGCTTTATGAGAGATGGTGGTTTTAATGGCAATAGACCAAAAATCATTGATAAAACTGACTCGAATGTGGAAACACGAGAACAAATCAGTAGCTTATCAAAAGAAGTTGAGGCGATTAGACGCTTACTTCAGTTCCAGCTAGCAGGTCTTATGCAAGACGAACGTTCGCGTGATGAACCGGTAAGAGCGATGATTACAAGACTCTTGACAGCTGGTGGTTTTGCGGAAGATATAGCGGAACGTTTATCTCAAAAAGTTAATGCGGATAGCTCTTTTAATCTAGCTTGGCAGGAATTGGCACGAATCTTGGAAAACAACATTCGTGGCGGTAATGACACCATCATGAAAAGTGGTGGGGCGGTGGCTTTAGTTGGTCCTACGGGGGTAGGTAAAACTACTACTTTAGCCAAAATCGCAGCGCGCTTTGCTTTAAAGTACGGCTCAGACCAAGTAGCTCTTATTAGTACCGATCATTATCGTATTGGTGCTTCTGAGCAGTTACAGACCTATGGTCGTATTATGGGGTGTACCGTTAAAATTGTTGATGATGTTTCGACATTGTCTGAAGTTTTGTATCAACTAAGAAGTAAGAGCTTAGTCTTAATTGACACTGCGGGTTTCGGCCAGCGCGATGTTAGACTAATGCAGGAACTAACCGATTTAGAACGTAATGCTGGGGTAAGGTTGCAACATTATTTGGTGCTGCCGGCAACAGGGCAAAGACGAGTACTTGAGGACGCTTATGCGCGCTTTAGTAATCTTGGGATTGATGGGTTGGTACTCACAAAACTTGATGAAAGCATGAGTCTTGGGGATGCTGCAAGTTTATGCATTGCCCATGATCTTGAGCTTAGTTATATAACAACAGGCCAAAGAGTTCCGGAAGATATCGAAGTTGCGAATCCGGCCTCCTTTGTGCAACGTGTCCTGGCGCAAATCGAAGAATTAGAACCAGGCGTAAACCGTAAGTCACAAGCGGCGGGCTTAGAAGGCGCCGATTGGGCTCGGAATTTAAAAGTTTCAGAATAAGGAAGCTGTTATGGATCAGGCACAAGGATTAAGAAACATGACCTCTGGCAACAACAATGATCATGGAATTAAGGTTATCACCGTTACCGGTGGTAAAGGTGGGGTTGGTAAATCTAACGTTTCCTTGAATTTAGCAGTAAGCTTATGTCAGCAAGGCAAAAAGGTTTTACTCTTAGATGCTGACTTAGGTTTGGCTAATATTGACGTGATGTTAGGATTACGCGTTACGCGCAATCTTTCCCATGTGATTTCAGGGGAATGCACTTTAGATGAAGTTATCGTGGAAGGCCCTCATGGTTTAAAGATTATTCCGGCCACCTCTGGTACTCAAGCCATGGTTGAACTCACTCCAGCTCAGCATGTTGGCTTAATTAGAGCATTTAGCGAAATGAAGACTGAAATCGACGTGCTTATCGTCGATACAGCGGCTGGTATTTCTGATATGGTTTTAGCCTTTGCTCGAGCAGCGCAAGATGTTTTAGTGGTGGTTTGTGACGAACCTACTTCAGTAACTGACGCCTATGCACTCATGAAGATTTTAAATACTGAATATGGAGTTTATAAGTTCAAGATTATCGCTAATATGGTTACGAGCTTAAAGCAGGGCCGTGATCTCTTTGCGAAACTGACCAAGGTCACAGATCGTTTTTTGGATGCTTCGTTAGAACTTGTATCCTGTGTGCCTATGGACAATAATATTCGAATGGCAGTGCGGAAGAGGCAGGTTATTGTTGATGCTTTTCCAAAATCTCCAGCAGCATTAGCTTTTAGAGCTTTAGCGGTAAGAGCTTTAACTTGGGCTATTCCTTATCGCCCTGAAGGTCACCTAGAGTTCTTTATTGAAAATTTGGTTAAACGTTCTGTAGAAACTCAAAGTGAAAATGATGGTGCTTCTAAAGCCCGAGCTAGTGCATAAGCTTAATTTTAAAGCCTAAACTTGTGTTTGGTTTAGGCTCAAACGTTTAAGCTAAAGTGAGACCAGAACGTTAGACTTAAAGTAAGCGTTGAAACTTAAAGCGCGTTTTAGAAACTTAAGCTAAATTCAGCTAAATTAAGTTAAATTAAGCCAAGTTAATAAAAATTACGCTAAAAAAGCTCAAAATATTACTTTTAAAGCTTATGCTACGTAACAGCAATCATGCTAAGCAGGTAACAATCTTGAATCCATTGGATGCATACAGAAAGCAAAAGGATCCGCGTGAAGAGGTTCTGATGAGATACGCCCCTTTGGTGAAGAGGGTGGCGCTATATCATATTGCTCGATTTCCTAAATGCGTACAGCTTGATGATTTAATTCAAGCTGGGATGATTGGTCTACTTGAAGCGAGCCAAACCTACGATGCTAATAATGAAAAAGGGGCTAGTTTTGAGACCTTTGCTTATCGTCGTATTAGTGGGGCCATGATTGATGAAGTTCGACGCTATGATTGGGCGCCGCGGGCGGTAAATCAAAATAGCCGAGCTGTATCTGAAGCCATGTCCAAACTCGCTGCTAAACTTGGACGTCAACCAACCGATACAGAAGTTGCTGGGAAGCTCGGCGTCTCTCTTGATGAATATAACCGGATGCTTCTAGATGGCGCAAATAGTAAGCTTATTGGCATCGAAGATCTAGGCGAATCAGCCGATGATTTTTTGCATGATGACAACAAAGATACAGGGATTTTTGCCTCTCCTGAAAAACAAATGCTTAAAGCGCGTTTTACCACGGAACTTGCTACGGCGTTAAAAAAACTTCCACCACGAGAAGCTTTAGTGGTCAGTCTTTACTATAACGAAGGCATGAACTTTAGAGAAGTCGGGGAAATTCTAGACTTAAGCGAAGCTCGAGCTTATCAAATAATGTCCCAGGCTTTAGCTAGAATTCGGTCTATGCTAAAAGAATGGCTCTCCGGCGAAGATGGAATCGATGCGGATGTAGTACGTTAATTACGTAATTAGTTAAATAAAAAAGTCAAGCACGTTAATTACTGGTCAAGGCTGTTTGGGGCTCTCGCTTTTGTCACCCCTTGGGGTGTTCTAAATCTGCTTTTACTACTTTTTCTTTTGGGACTTTTGCTGTTCTTTCTTCTTATTTTTCTATCGCTTCTTACTTTTCTATTGCTTGTTACCGTTTTTTTGTTCCCGCATTTTTTTCTTACATTCCTTTTTTTCTTTTTCATATTTGGTTCATATTTCTCTAATTCTAAGTCTATGTTTTTGCATGGTTTTATGTTGTAAGAAAAAAATAGGTCGCAAGCGAAGACGTACCCGCCAAAATTCCTGTGAATTAGTTGGTTTTTTAGGAGTGTTTACACGCCTTACACTCCTAAAAGTGAGGTAGGCCTTACATTTTGCGGTTATGGACTGTATTTTGCTGTATAGATCTCTGTATTTTTTGCGCTAGCTGTGCATAATATCGGCAACATGAATTGTTTATAAAATCCTTAGGAATTATAAGAAGATACCGGTTAACTTATAAGGATTTTTTCGGAGGATATTACAGTGGATACTAACATCAAAATCCTAATCGTTGATGATTTCTCAACTATGCGCCGTATTATTAAAAATTTGTTGCGCGATCTTGGGTTTAACAACACTCAGGAAGCTGACGACGGCACAACTGCTCTGCCAATGCTAAAAGGCGGTGATTTTCAGTTTGTGATTACAGATTGGAACATGCCTGGGATGCAAGGGATTGATTTATTAAAAGCTATTCGTGCAGACGAAAAGCTTAAGAGCTTACCTGTACTTATGGTAACTGCGGAAGCTAAGCGTGAACAGATTATCGAAGCGGCTCAAGCTGGTATTAACGGTTATATTGTAAAGCCATTTACCGCAGCGACCTTAAAAGAAAAGCTCGATAAGATTTTTGAACGTATTGGTTAAGTTTTAGGTTTAATTAAACCTAAAACATAAGGTTAAAATTTTTAACCATACAACTTAAAGCTATGAACCAAAACTAGAAAAACTTAGAACAAATTTGGTTTTTTATCTTTTAGGAATGCATCAAAATCCAAATTAGAAAGATAAACCAATTAAAACGTACACAGTAAACATGGACTAATGATCTAATAATGGTCCATAACAACATAGCTAAACTCAAGGTCACTTTATAAAAATATAAAAGGCCGTTTGTTTTTAGTTAAAACTTAAGGGAAACATTTTTAAACTTGAAGGCTAGATTTAAGCCTAAGTATGAAACGTTAATTAACTTTAAAACTAGACCAGAGTGGTTAATTTTAGGTAAGGACTTGAGCGTTATGCTTGTCTGAAGGGTAGATGTATTTGTAAAGTACAAAAACCTTTAAAAAAGAAATAATGGTAAAGCCTGTTTTATTTAAAATTTTAATACTTAAAGTTAGTTTGCCTAATGTTTTGAAGTTAAAATTTTTTAAGATTATATAAAAATTGTTTAATATGTTAAATAATATTAATAAATTAAACAATTTTAAAAGTCAAATAAACTTAAAAACTTGGTCTTTTTTAACGTTACATTTTAGGTGAAGAGTTTGGCTCAACCTCAAGGTTAAATATGCATCCATACAAACTTGAAGCTGTTATTTTAAGAAGTATGGAACAGAACTGGAGTTTATGAGATGGAAAATGCCGGAAAGGGTGAAGCCCCAGAAAGAGAACCATTAGTAACACTAGCTGAAGCTAGACAGATGCTTGAGTATTTAGAAGACGGTTACCAAGAAGAAGCCGACAAGATTATTCTTGGGATCGTGCATCGTAACGAAATGAGTCTATACGCTGAGCTTGGCCGGATGGCTAGAAGCTTACACGATGGAATTTTAAATTTCAGCGTGGATTCTAGACTACAGACCATTGCCGAACATGAGATGCCTGATGCAACTGAGCGTCTGCGCTACATCATTACCATGACTGATAAGGCAGCTAATCGAACCATGGATGCCGTGGATAATTGCATGCCGTTAGCGCAAAACTTGCAGTCTTCCATCAAAGAAATCCAACCGATGTGGGATGCACTTATGCACAAAAAGATTGAGAAAGCGACTTTTGTGTCCTTGTGTCATAAGCTTGATGGTTTGATTGAAGAGTCAAAACGAGACTCTGAAACTCTATGTGCTCAGCTGACAGAAATTTTAATGGCCCAGGATTTCCAAGATCTTACTGGGCAAATGATTAACAAGGTCATTAACTTAGTTGGTGAAGTCGAAAGCAAATTGCTCGAACTTTTACGACAGTTTAGTGAACAAAACGTTAAATTTGAAAACCGTGAAACCAAGGCTGAACAGGAAGCTAGAAAACTAGCTCCAGAAGGGCCAATCATGAACAAGGAAGAACGTGAAGACGTGGCTAGTTCGCAAGACGATGTCGATGATCTGTTAGCGTCTTTAGGGTTCTAAAGTAAGATATTATTAGTACCATACTTAGTTATTGTTATTTGGGCTTATATGGTAAATGGGTTCTAATTGTTGATAGTTTGATAACGATTATGATGTCACTTATGTTAAGTGCAAATAATGCTTTTAAGGTGGAAAGTAATAAGTTTTGGTTGGTTTGGTTAGCTCAAGTTATCAAGGTAGATGAATTATTAAAAGGTGGTTGCTATGGCATTGGAAGTGGCAGATCAAGAGATCCTACAAGATTTTATCGTTGAAGCTGGTGAAATAATTGATCAGTTATCGGAAGAATTGGTAGAACTAGAAAAACGTCCAGAGGATCACGAGCTATTAAACGCCATTTTCCGTGGATTCCACACGGTTAAAGGTGGGGCCGGCTTTTTAGGTCTACAAAACTTAGTTAACGCCTGTCATAAAGCGGAAAACGTGTTCGATACCCTACGTAATGGGGGCCGTAAAGTTGACTCTGAACTCATGGATGTCATTTTGCGGGCTCATGACGTCATTAGCAGTATGTTTGCGCAGGTACAAAACGGGGAAGAACCAGATGAAGCGCCAGCTGATCTGATTGCCGCCTTAGTTGAGTTAAGTAAGCCTAAGAGCGCAGATGAACCCGCTCCAGCACCAGCACCTGCGCCTGTAACTCCACCACCAGCTCCAGTTACTCCAGCCCCAGCTCCTGTGGCTAGCGCGCCAAAGAAAGAACAAAAGATCGCCATGCCAAGTGACGGGATCGATAGCATTTCTGATGATGAATTTGAAGCGCTCCTTGATTCTTTACACGGTAAAGGCGTAGCGCCAGGGAGTGAAGCAGATGCCCAAAATAAGGCTAGCGCCGTAGACCCAACTGATGCAGCATTTGAAGATATGTTAAAGGTGGCTAAACCTGTAACTATCCCGGTTGCGCCTAGCGCTCCTCAAGCTAAACCAGAACAAAAAATTGCACAGCCTACCGATACTGAAGGCACGATGTCTGATGACGAATTTGAAGCGTTATTAGATTCATTACATGGCAAAGGCCATGCTCCAGGGCATGATGACGCAGCTCATGGGGCTCAAGCTCCACAGGTGGCACCTTCTGTGCCTAGCGTAAGTGCGACTTTGGGGACTTCAGCAGTAAAAAGTGAACCAACTTCTACTTCAACTGTGGCCAAAGCTCAAGCACCGGCTCCTACTTCAGCTGCGGCTCCAGCTTCAGCCCCAATTAAGAGTGCTCATCCGGCAACTCCAGCCACCCCTGCGGCCGAAACTACCGTTCGTGTTGATACAAAGACACTTGACGTTATCATGAATATGGTTGGGGAATTAGTTTTGGTTCGTAATCGTTTAATGAGCATAAGTAATAATGTTAAAAACGATGAAGAGTTAGTAAAAGTAATTTCAAATCTTGATGTCGTTACGGCGGATTTACAAGGCGCAGTGATGAAGACCCGTATGCAACCGATTAAAAAGGTCTTCGGGCGTTTCCCTCGCGTTGTGCGCGACCTAGCTCGTAGCTTAGGTAAAAAGATCGAATTGGTAATGATCGGGGAAGATACAGACCTTGATAAGAACCTAGTCGATGCGTTAGCCGATCCAATGGTGCACTTAGTACGTAATTCATGTGACCATGGGGTGGAAACTCCTGACGTTAGACGGGCTGCCGGCAAACCTGAGACCGGGACTATTACCTTAAGTGCTTCACAGCAAGGTGATCATATTCTCCTTAAGATCATCGATGATGGGGCGGGTATGGATCCTAATAAGTTAAAGGATGTTGCCATCAAAAAGGGTATTTTGGATAAAGATGGGGCGCAGCGCATGAGTGATGCTGATGCCTACAATTTGATTTTTGCGCCAGGCTTCTCCACTAAAACCCAGATTTCAGATATTTCCGGCCGTGGGGTGGGGATGGACGTGGTTAAGACCAACATCACCAAACTCAATGGTTCTTTAAGAATTGATTCAGAAAAGGGTGTGGGTACTACCATCGAAATCAAGGTACCTCTAACTTTGGCTATTTTACCTGCCTTGATGGTTAAGGTTAGTAACCATGTCTTTGCCTTGCCTTTAACTTCAGTGAGCGAAATTTTTTACTTACCTCTTGATGGCATCAGAAATGTTGATGGCCAATCAACGATTATCATTCGTGATAAGGCTATTCCGTTATTCTTCTTGCAGGATTGGTTAACTAGATCATTACCAGGAGAAGACGATTCTGCATTACGTGTTCACCCTAAGGTTGGTCACGTAGTCTTAGTACAGCAAGGTAATGGCTCACAAGTAGCCTTTGTGGTGCAAGAGTTGATCGGCCAAGAAGAAGTGGTTATTAAGCCTCTTGATTCTTTGTTGCACGGAACTCCAGGGATGGCAGGCGCCACTGTAACATCAGATGGGGGGATTGCCTTAATCCTCGACGTGCCGAACTTATTGCGCGCTTACGCAAAGAAATACACAAGTAAACACGCTTCAACTTTACATAGTAGTCGTCCTATTGGTAGAGTTTAGTTCTTAGGTATGTAATTGTCTTGGGGAGTTGGCATGACGATTAGGGTTTTAATAGTTGACGATTCACGATTCTTTCGGAAACGTTTAGCAGAAATGATTGCTAGCGATCCCGAACTTGAACTCGCGGGCGAAGCGGAAAATGGCCGCGACGCCGTGCTGCGCGTTCGTGAACTCAAACCTGATCTGGTGACCATGGATGTGGAAATGCCGGTAATGAATGGCATTGAAGCAGTTCGAGAAATCATGAAAGTTTGCCCAACTCCTGTTTTAATGTTCTCCTCTTTAACTGAGCAAGGCGCTAAAGCTACTCTTGATGCCCTCGAAGCAGGGGCCATGGATTTTATGCCTAAGTGCTTTGATGATATCTTAAAAAATAAGAAAGAATCAGTAGAGGCACTTATAGGTAGAATGCGGGAGCTAGGCCGGGCAAAAGGCTCAATGCATCGTTTCCGGCCACATGCTCATACTTCTCAGGCCCATGCTAGTTTTAGTGGGCATTCGAGCGTAAGAACTGAACCGCGGAGCGCAAGTTTAGCTAGTGGGCTTAGCCCTAGCTCTACTCAGGGATTGGGGGCACGTGCTAGCTTAAGAACTACCACCTCGTTACGAGAAAACACCTTATTAAGAGATAAAGCTTCAATTGGGGCCGATTCTAGAACGACCACTTTTACTAAAAATGGTTTAGAGGCAACAAGTCGAACGAGCTCATTAGCGTCAAGATTAAATAGAATTACTTCGAGCGCCACGAGTCAAACTTTAGGCGCGGAAGGGTTGGCTTTGGCTAATACTACTAAAGACACCACGTCTATCTCTGAGCGCATGGCGGCGATTAGAACAAGGTTACATAGTCCGAATAAAACGTCGGCTAGAGGAGCTTCTGCGCTTACTAGTAATCTAAAAGAAAGTTTTAAAGAAAATGCTAAAGAAAGTTCTAAAGAAACAGTAAATGATAAGGCGCCAACTAGTCTTGCCTATAACCGCAAGTTTGCGGCGATATTTATTGGGAGCTCGACTGGGGGACCACTTGCGTTACAAACAGTGCTTACGGCCCTTCCGGCTGATTTACCGGTCCCGGTGGTAGTTGTGCAGCATATGCCAGGTAGTTTTACTGGTCCATTTGCGGAACGTTTAGATGAGCTATGTGCCTTAAAGGTCACAGAAGCTAAAGATGGCGACCAACTTGTTGCTGGCCATGTGTATGTGGCTCCTGGGGGGATGCAAATGCTTGTCGAATCAAGCATCGGCAATAAAGCTACATTAAAGATTGTCCCAAGTCCCGCTGGAATCAACTACAAACCTTGTGTGGATATTACCTTTGGGTCGGCAGCGCAAGCGTATCGTGGTAGAGTTCTCGCTAGCGTTTTAACGGGGATGGGAGCTGATGGGCGTAAAGGTTCAAGTCTTTTGCGCGCTCAAGGGGCGACGATTTTAGCTCAAAATGAAGAAACTTGTGTGATCTATGGGATGCCTAAGGCCGTCGTAGAAGCGGGGCTTGCAGATTATGTATTACCAATAGATGAGATTGCACCGCAAATGGTAGCTGAATTAACTAAGTAAAAATTTACTTAGTTAATTCAAGGGCCAAATACAAATAATTGGTAACGAGTTTAAACGTTAAAAGTTTAACTAAACCATGGCTTGCGAAAGCTAAAACGAGCAAAAGCTAAAAAGAGCAAATGCTTAAAAACAAAAGCTAAAAATTTAAACTATAATTTTAAAATTGAAGTTCAAAAGCAATTTTAAAATAAAAATTGCCCTTAAAATTCAATTTAGAATTATAGAATTTACCAAAAGTCGTAGGCGTTTAGGTGGTTTGATGTTAACTAGTCACCACAGTCTAGATTTAAGTTACTAAGCTATAAGCCAAACGTAACTTACCGAATTCATATTGAGGTTTTAGTTCGCATGTGACCTAAAATCTAAAGGCGAGGAAATACTTATGAACATGCTTGGGGTCTTATTGGCGGTCGGCTGTATCCTTGCGGGGATGATGATCGAAGGGTCGCATCCGAGCGCGCTTATCGATTTGCCAGCCTTTCTTATTGTAGTTGGTTCGGCTACTGGTTCGGGGTTAGTGCAGTTCCCGCCTAAAATCGTGTTGCAAACATTTATTAAATTGAAGTGGTTGATCGCACCACCACGCAACGATTTAATTTCTCAGGCTGAATTATTAGAAAACATGTTACAAGTGGCAAGACAACAAGGGTTGCTTGCACTTGAAAACCAACTATCCCAAATTGAAGATACCTTTACCCGCCAAGGGGTTCAAATGATTGTCGATGGGGTGGATAAAGAACAGCTCCAAGAAATCTTAGAAGCCTTAATTGAAAAAGAACAATATGAACTAGAACAACACGCCAAAGTGGTTGAAGCGATGGGCGGCTACTGCCCATGTATGGGGATTATCGGGGCGGTGCTTGGTCTTATTCACGCGATGGGGCTTTTGGATCAACCGGAAAAATTAGGTCCGGCTATTGCGGTGGCGTTTGTGGCGACTATTTACGGGGTAGGTTTGGCAAATATTGTGTTGCTCCCAGGGGGTAACCGTTTTAAAGCTATTAACCACGATATTGCTCAATTTAAGGAAATGACCATTGTTGGGTTAGTCTCTATTGCCAATGGGGAAAACACCATGCAGCTTAAACGTCGTTTAGCAGTCTTTACTGGTCAGGAATTGTAATTATTGGGGGAAGAGGAGTTTAAGCGTAGGGCTACTAAAAGCGCGAACGAGCTTTTAGGGGAAGCTTTAAAATTTGCGCGCCTGGCTAAAAGTAAGCATAGCTCTCTTTTAGCTAACACAAAAATAGTCCCCAAAAATAAATCATCGCCAATATGCTACTTGCTAAAGCAGACAAATTAACAGACGATTAAATAAAAATTTATTCACCGCATCTAGTAACTCTAAGCTACGAAAATGCTTATTTAAAGTCTAAAAATGGCCTTTAAGTAGACCTTAAATTAGAAGATGATGCGAATCTAGTAAATAACGGAATAACCTCATGGCTAAGAAACCTAAAATTCCCGAACATGAAAACATGGAACGCTGGATGGTGTCCTATGCGGATTTTATGACGCTACTTTTTGCCCTGTTTGTGGTGCTTTATGGCTTTGCTATGAATTCTAAAAATGAAGCTAATGCCATGGTTCAAGGGCTGATGGATAGCTTTTCACAAATGGGTCTTATTTCTACTACCACAGGGTTTGCGGATGATAAAAAAATCATTGCGACTGAATTTTTAACTACCGCCTTAGCGTCTTCAACCGTGGCCAATCCATCTTTAATTCAGCCTGAAAGCAAAGGTGGTGGGGGGATGCTCGATATGGGGCGTCCTAAAGACAATTCAGTAGGGCTTAAGAGTTCGGAGGTTAGCGGTGAAGAATCACGTAGTGACGTTGAAGAATCCATTAAAAGCGAACCTGGAAATTATCAAATGGGTGCTCCATTTGATACCATTCGTGACGACATTAACCGTTCGTTGGAGGATTTAGAATCTAAGGGCATGGTGACGGTAACCAAGCAAGAAAATTGGATCACCATTGAACTTAATGATGCTTTAGTTTTTGCGCCTTATAGTGCGTCAGTTTTAAATCGGGCGCAGCCAATTTTGGCTCGTATCGGAGAAATCTTAAAACCGTTATCAAATTACATCAGAGTACGTGGTTATACTGACAATGAACTAGTGCACGATGAAGTTTATGCGAACAATTGGTATTTAAGTGCGGCGCGCTCTATCAGTGTTATTGACGCTTTAGCTAAAGCTGGGATTGATCCACATCGCATGGCAATTGAAGCGTATGCGCAGTATGCACCATTCGTTTCTAATTCAACGGCTAAAGGCAGGTCTCGTAATCGCTGCGTGGTAATTGCAGTTTCTAAGTATGCGTTTAAACCAAAGAAGCTTTTAGTTTTACCGGATGATGAGGTTGACGTTTCAGGGGCTAACGGGGTTAAGAAAAAGGATCTCGAAAACCTTGAAGTGATGCGGACCAATGATGGTAGGTTAGTGGTCTACACACGTGAAGGCCAAGAAGCTTTAAAACAAAAAGAGGCGGAAAAGAAGGCTAATGAAGCTACGCCACAGGTAGGAGCTGAAGTGGAGGCGCCAAGCGCCACTTCTAGAGAGCCAAGCGCTATATCTACAGAAACTGATGCTACTTCGGCGGAAGCTAATGCTACTTCTCCCGCTACTTCTACGTCCTCAAATGAGGTGGCAAATTAAGGCTAAGGTTAATACCCTTGAGCACTTAAATTAAAAGCAAGCTTTAGCGTAAGTAACTCAAAGCACCATGATTAAACTCATAACTAAAGCTCCTAGTTATTATTAAACGCTAAGACCAAAGTCTTAGCATGAGCTTTAGATTAAAAACAGACAATGAATTATGAATAAGGATTATTAGGAGCCGTTATGATAGTTTGGACTGTCGCTAACCAAAAAGGCGGGGTTGGCAAGACTACTACGGTCATTACTTTAGCCGGTCTCATGGCAGCTGAAGGGATGAAAGTGCTGTTATTAGACATTGACCCGCACGCTTCATTAACTAGTTGTTTTGGGTATGATTCGGACGAACTTGAATATACGCTATACGATTTATTTGCGAGCGCAGAGATTAGAAGTTCAGCTACTAATTTACGCCAAGTTATTTTAAAAACCTCAAATGACAATATCTCGTTAATGCCAGGCTCCATTGCTTTAGCAACTTTGGATAAGACTTTTGCGGAAAACAACGGTGCAGGCTTAATTTTAAATGAAAGTTTAAGGTTGTTGGCCGAGGATTTTGATGCGGTGCTTATCGATTGTCCGCCGGTGCTTGGGGTGATGATGGTCAACGCTTTAGCAGCTAGCTCCTTGGTTATTGTACCGACCCAAACTGAATTCTTAGCCTTAAAAGGCTTGGAACGAATGATGAAGACTTTTGAGATCTTAAAAGACACCAAATCCAAACCGATTAAATACTTGGTGGTGCCGACTATGTTTGACCGCAGAACTAGAGCCTCACACCAAAGCTTAGAAACTATTGTCGGGGTTTATCAAGATGCCGTATGGCATAATGTTATTCCAGTGGATACCCACTTTAGAGATGCCAGTCAGCAACATGTGCCAGCTTCCGACCTATATCCAAACTCCAAAGGGGTTAAGGCTTACGGTGAGTTGTTAAAAGATCTTTTAGCGCAAGAGGGGATTGAACTATGAGTAAGCTTTCGCAGCGTCAAGCTATGGTTAGCTACTTTAATTCGCTCCTTACCAATGAGCCACAAAGTAATGACGTAAGTAAGGCGTCCTCATCTTTAGCTAAACCAAATGGAGCGTTGGGGGATTTATCTTTAGGTGTGGCTCCGGCTATGGCTTTAGCTCAAGCTCCTCAAGAGCATACGGCCACCAAGCCACTTGCGTTACGCGAAGATCGACGCGAAGAGCTCCAGACACTGTTAGCTACAGTGCCGGCTCATGAGGAGCTAACACAGACTACCACCCAAACTAAAACCTTAACTCAAGTGGCAGAGGTCGCTAAAACTACAACCGAAGTTAAGACTCAAGTTCAAACCCAAGTTCAAACGCCAGCTGCTACTTCACAAGTACAAACAGCGGTAGAAACAGCAGTAGAAACTAAACCTCAAGTAGCTACTACCACGGCGACCTTGACGACTACAGCAAGTAAAGACACAACTTTGTCTAAAGTACAACCCCAAGCGCAAACCCAAGCTCGGGCTGTATGGAAGAACTTAGAAACAGAAGCTCAATTTACAGCGCTCTTTTTTAAGGTAGCCGGGGTTACGTTAGCTGTGCCTCTAGTTAATCTGGGGGGGATTTTTGAGCCGGGAACAATTACGGCGTTATTTGGGAAACCAAAATGGTACATGGGGCTTATGTCTTTAGGTCAGGACAAGGTTTCAGTGGTAGATACCCAAAAGTGGATGCTACCAGATATTGAAAGCCCTCAAGAACGGGCTTATAAATATGTGATTATGCTTGATAAGTCTAAGTGGTGCATCGGGTGCGATGAACTTATTGGGACTAAGGTGGTAAGTCGAGACGCAATTAAATGGCGCGCTTTACCCGGGGCTAGACCGTGGTTAGCCGGTATTGTTAAAGATGAAATGTGTGCTTTAATTCATGTAACAGAACTCTTAAATATATTTAGGAGTGGTCTTGATATGTGCAAGGAATAACAATATTTAAAAGAGATTGCGCAGAAGGATTATTTGAGGCTACTTTTAAAGATATAATAAAAACTAGTATTTGCTTATTAAAACAATAACTTACCATGGACATGCCATGAATTTACCATGAACCGGTGGTTGGCCTTATTAGTTTAAGCTAAGTAGATTTTTTTATCAAAGGAAGGTGAAAATGACTGATATCAACAACGGCGTATCCGCTGACAGCAGTAATAAAGAAATTCTGCGCTGGGTGACTTTTCATCTGGGGAATGAAGTTTACGGGGTAAACGTAATGCAGGTTAAAGAAGTATTACGTTATACAGAAATTGCACCTGTACCTGGCTCTCCTGAATATGTCCTAGGGATTATTAATCTACGTGGTAACGTAGTGACTGTAATCGATACTAGAATGCGTTTTGGGCTTGAACATGCGCCTGTAACTGACAATTCACGTATCGTTATTATTGAAGCTGAAAAACAAGTAGTTGGGATCTTAGTGGATAGTGTGGCTGAAGTAGTTGATTTAAATTCTTCAGATATTGATCCGGCACCAAACATCGGCACCGAAGAAAGCGCTGAATTTATCAAGGGGGTTAGTAACCGTAATAACGAGTTGTTGATTCTGATTGATTTAAATCGTCTTCTTAACGATGAAGAATGGGAAGAAGTAAGCCGTATTTAGCTAAAAAATTGAAGCTTAAGTCCAAGGCTACTTAGAGTAAAGACTGTAAGGCTAGGTTTAAGTTAGAACTAAAGCTAAAGTTAAGCCTGAGGGCGCCTAAGCCCGAAAAAGGCCTAGCTCCGTAAGTGGTAGCTAGGCCTTTTCCTTTGCTTGAGGTTTTATTGGCTTGAGGTCGATTTTTAAGCGAAAATAAAATCTTCCGCCATAAAAGTTAAGTTTGGCTTTATGTTCCAAGCAAACGCCATTAAAATTAGGCAAAGGTTTATGATAGGCAAGTTTGGGTTAATAAAAGCTATCCTCAAACTTTTTGGGGACCCAAAAGTTTTGGTTTAAACCAAAAACTTGCTTAGTTCTATTAGTGCTTTATGAAAAAAATTACTCAATAAAGCTTAAATTTGCTTAAAACTAAATTCCAAGGTCTACGGAGTATTATTTATGGAACAGTATTTACCGGTGATTATCGCCTGCATTGGAGCGTTGATTGCTCTTGTTAGTTTTATTTTAGGGGCGAGTGGTATTGTAACTTTTAATGGGTTTCGTCGAGATTATGAAGCGGAGTCGGCTGATTTATTACGCACTAATGATAAGTTACGTCAAGAGCTAGGAGATCTTAAGGAAGCTTGTGAAATTTTAGGCCATAAAATCAATGAACAGCAGCAACAGCTGCGTGATTTATCGGCCCATGTAGATGAACTTAGCTTGACCACTCAAGACGCCGACAGCAAGCTTTATACCCGCGCTAAGAAGATGATTGATCTTGGAGCGGATCTTAACGAAGTAGTCCGTGAATGTGAAATTCCGCAAGGCGAGGCTGAATTACTCTTTAGAGTGAAAGGTAAACCTGTAAAAACCGCTGCTAATGAACTAAAGGCGCCAGAGCTTAAGCCAGTGCCAAGTGCTATTCCCGGCACTCCTAGCATGGCAGATGTAAGTAAGATGCCTGACTTTGGGGGCATGAGTGGCTTTAGTGCTCAAGTGATGCAAGCGGAACATGATGCTTCGCAAAGACGCGGAACCAATTCTAATGGAATGGCTTTAGGAACAGGAGGCCATAAAGGGAATTTTGATTTAGGTGGTAGTTCTAACCGGGCTACCAAAGAAGACATTTTAGTAAAAAATGAAGCGGCAAATGCCCAGCCTTTACCTAAAGAAGCTTCAGGTTTAATGGAGCATTTTAGAAACATTGAGCGCCCTTAAAATTGAGCGTTAGTTTGTTTTAGGTTTGAGGCTTGGGGATGGAGCTTGGACTTAGTTGAGTTTAAGTTAGCGGCACTTAGGTTTTTATGGCAAATTCTACCTACCCTCGCCTCTACCTACCTAAAGTTAAAAGTGACATCCTCCCCCACCTATAGAGGTGGGGGACTTCTTGCCGAGTTCAGTTAAAAATGCCTCCACTTTAAGTGGGGGCAATTTTTAACTTCAAGCTTAAATCTATAAAGTTCACAACTTTTGTGGTAGCACCTTAAATTTATCTTAGTACTTGTTCCTTGAGCTTATTCTTTCATTTATCATTTCGCTTCTTGCATAGTGGTTTCAAGGGGGTAACACCCTAAAACCTTTACATTCCCAGTTACTTCTTTAAGTTCCTTTAAGATTTCTTGCATGAGCACGGTGTTGTTATTGATGCACACATCGGCATAAAATGTTTCTGCCCAAATGGAATCAGAATTTGCATTAGGGGAGCGTGGGCGTGACTGAAGTTTGGCAATGTTGATATTATTGCGACTAAAAATCTCGAGCACCTTGACTAAAGCCCCTGGTTTATTGGTGGTGGTAAAGGTGAGTGAAGTTTTGGCTGGAATATAATCAGGAACTTGCACTAAGCTTAGAGAAATCACAATAAAGCGCGTTACATTGTGAGCTTGGTTTGCGATGTTTTCGGCGGCAATAGTGAGACCAAACATTTTACCAGTTTCGCCACAGCCTAAAGCGGCCACGGTTGGATCGTTTAAGGCGGCTACCTTTTGGATCGCGGCACTTGAGGCAATGGTGGTTTTAATGGTGGCGTGTGGTAAGTTGTGCTTTAACCAATTAGAGCATTGAGTAGCTGGTTGTGGGTGACTATAAATGGTATTAATTAAGGATAAATCTTTATTACCATTTGTGATGACGCAATGATCGATGTTGATAGTTAACTCACCTACGATCTTGACCTTAGTGTCTTGCAAGAGATCGTAGACTTCGTTGATGCAACCTGAAGAAGTATTTTCGATGGGCATAACCCCAAAAAGGGCCGAACCATTTTCAACGGCCGCAATAATTTCATCAAAACTAGAACAGTTTTGAATAGTGATCTGTTTTTTAAGTGCTCTAAAATATTTGCAGGTAGCATGGTATGAGTAACTACCTTCTGGGCCTAAGCTGGCGATATTTATTTGGCCTTTGAACTGTTCGGGAGTGGTGTCAGCTCTAGTGTAGGTGTATGAGGTTTGTAAAGCCACGGAATCGGTAAAGATATCAGTAAAGACTTTACGTACTAAGTTTAAAGAGACCTCTTTAGAGTCGGCATATTTCATGAGCTCATCAAGATGTGCTTCTTCCCGGGCTTTATCGGTGATAGGGCGAGCGTTGTCAAACTTAAAGGCTGCGACTCCAAGACATACTTCACGGCGTTTGGCGAGAAGCTCAATCAACTGTTGGTCAATGGTGTTTATTTCTTGGCGTAGAGTATTGATATCTGTCATGTGCTTTGAGTTTCCAACTCTGGAGTAATTTGGGTTAAGCTTTAAAAGCCAAACAAAAACTAATTAGCTCTAAATAAAGCTTGGTTACGATTTAAAGCCACAGGTTAAGGGCCATGGGGTAAACCTAAAGGTTAAACTTTAAGTCTAAGCTCCAGCTGATTTAGGCATGATTATACCATAAAGGGCCGTAGGCGCTTCAAGGAGTCAAGTTATCTTATTTGGGGTTCTTTAAAATAAGCTAAAGCTAAACCTAAAAGTAAATAAGCCAAGCTTACGATAAGGGACCGGAGCGTAAGTTCCGGTCTCAAATTCTTGCTTGGCTTATATTTTAAGCTTGTGGATGTTCTAAAATCCCGAAGGCATCTTGCGAGACTTTGACTCTTTCTTTAGGAGTTAAGCCACTATGGTGCTTAATAAATTCTTCAATGTAGTGAAGACGTGGCAATAAGCCGGTACCATTAGCAATTTGAATGGCCAAACCTGGGCGGGCGTTGAGCTCTAAAAGTAGTGGACCGTGAATACGGTCAAGAACGATATCAGTCCCAATATACCCTAAACCAGACATGTCATAACAACTAGAGGCGAGCTCTAACACCTCTTGCCAATAAGGTACTTTTAGCTTGGATAAAGCGGCGCCAGTGTCAGGGTGGGTTTCAATTGGGGCATTTTTTTGTACCCCTCTTACGGCACTACCGGTTCTTAAACATAAACCTACACCGACCGCCCCTTGGTGCAAATTAGCTTTACCATCTGATTCAGCGGTGGATAAACGCATCATACACATGACAGGATAGCCCTGAAAAACGATGACACGGATGTCAGGCACCCCTTCATAACTGTAGTCGGCAAAGACGTCATCAAAGTTGATGAGTTCTTCGATTAAGGCAAAGTCCGGCTTCCCACCTAAGGAGAACAAGCCCGCTAAAATATTAGAGATATGGCGTTCCACGTCTTTAACGGTTAGCACTTGCCCATTAGGCTTATAAAAACCTGCTTCATCGGTTTTGGTGATAACTAAAATCCCTTTACCACCTGAACCGTGAGCCGGTTTAATACAAAAGCCACTTCGCCCTGAGGTGAATTTTAAGAAATTCATAACCTCATATTGGTGTTTGATAGCTCCAAGTAAGTCAGTAGTTTTTACATGGTGACGGAGCGCCATTTCCTTAGTTAGGAGCTTGTTGTCCACCAGTGGATATAATGAACGTTCATTGTATCTACCAATGTAGTTTACATTACGTTGGTTCATGCCCATGATCCCAAGATGGCCTAGGGAGAAGGGGGAACAATAACGACTAAAAGGCCAGATACTCATCTTAAAGATCCTTCTTCATTTCCTTGATGGACTTTTTTAAACGGTCGGCTTCAAGTTCTTGGTTCTTGCTGATTTCATCAGAGAGCGGTTTAAAACGTTTAAGTTCACTTAAACGATAGCCGGTGTAGTTACCGATGAGCAACACTAACGCTAAGATAATAAGCTGTAGTCCGAGGAAATTGAAAGTGATGTGTTGGATGTTAATGTTATTCATGGCCAAGTAGGCGATGATAGCTACAAGTAAAGAGCCACCACCTTGCACAAATACTTCTTTATAACCCTCTTCTTCCCACAAAATAGACATACGTTCGATGGTCCATGAAAGAATAATCATTGGGAAGAAAGTGATCTTAATGCCATCAGCCAAACCGACCTTGTACATAATAAAACTCAAGGTGCCGATAATGCCGATTACGGCGATAATAACCGTCGAGATACGGGCTACTAAGAGCAGATTGAGGCGAGAAAGCCATGATCTAATGATGAGGCCAATACCAACAATGGCAATAAAACCAATTAAACCAACGATTAAATTAGTCTGTAAAAAGGCGGTAGCGATTAGAACTGGCATGAAAGTACCAGAAGTCTTGAGCCCAACGATAATACGTAAAAAGACGACGATAAGAACGCCAATTGGTAATAACAAAATATTTTTAAAGACGGCTTGTTCTTCAATTGGTAAAGCATTAACAGAAAGGTCAATGTTGTCTTGGTTTTTAATTTGGTTAGCATCTCTTAAGAGGCGACTAGCGCGTTCAGAGCTTAAGAAATTACGGACGATCGAAAAACTAACCTGTGAATTAGTCCCACCGGTAACATCAAGTAATGATTCAGAGTTGTTTTTCCAAATAAGAACCTGGCTACTATCACCGGTAGTTTCGGTTTTAGGGTCAAAGATTTGGTATTCGTGTTGTTCGTTAAAGACGGCGATGAACGGTACTAACTTTTGGTTACGACGTCCATCTTTTAAACGGAGGACTGAAATTTCACGCGCAGGGATACCGGCTAAATTCAGGATTTTAATTAAGGTGCTAGCTTTGCTGTATTTAGTTAAGACCAGTTTAGCATTTTGGTCTTGGTTTTTAAGTTCGGCAAAGATTTCTCGAGTGAAACTAAAGGGGTCCGTGCTTTTGGCAAAGGCTGCGTCTTTAATTTGAGTCAAGGCGGTTAAATAAGGTTCAGGAATTACCACTTCACTGATTTCAGGCACAGTCATTAAAGTGTCGGTCGCATCTGGAGCTGATAAGAATTCGACGCGGTAGTAGAGCACTTGGGGGCCACTAACAAAACGCTTGTTCCATTCAACTCTAGAGTGACCTTGTTTTTCAACATAGTTGAAACCGTAGTCAGGGCTTGCTGTAGTTTCAGAGGTAATTAAAAAACCAGGTTGGGCTTCAGGAATAGCAAAAGAAACTCGCGCTGATTGATTAGAGTTACCATCTAAAGCTTTTTCTTCAGTGCTTGAAACAGGTTCAAAACTAATTCTTGCTTCCGCGGTCCAAGCTACATTTTTTGAGCTTGGAAGCCATGGTACTTCGAAAGAGTTATGCTGATAAACCATTAACGCTATACCGGTAACAATCAGCAGAGTAATCACCAGATAGTAAACGCCACGACTTGCCATATGTATTCCTTATACTGCCTGCGAGTATGAGCCGAATTATATTAAACAATAAACCAACTTCAAAAAAGTTGCGGGCAGCTTGTGCTTTTGCTCTTGTCTTTTTAGGTTAGGTTTGGTGGGCCTAACCGTGGTTAAATCAAAGTTGTGATATTGTATTACCATTATTGATTTTTTGGTACTTTTAAAAGAGGGATTTTACATAGTTGCTCGGCGCAAGAGGCTGAACAATGCTTTTAACGACACTTACCTTGAAGAGCGTAGGAACCAAGGCAGCATTGAAGCTTTATTTTAGGTCTTAAGCGAAGCTTTAACTGAACTCGGCAAGAAGTCCCCCATATCTATAGGTGGGGGAGGATGTCACCTAGTCCTTAGCGTTTGAAGTATCAAAAGCCGCACCAACAGGACTTAACGCAGGAGCTGCTACTTCAACCGCATTTTTGGGAGCTGGTTTCTTAGTAGCAGCATCTTTTACAGGGTCGGTTTTAGAGGTAGCTGCTTCTTTTTTCGAAGTAGTGTCTTTTTTAGCGCTTTCCTTATTTGAATTTGAGTCTTTTGAGTCCTTGGCTTCTACTTTTTTAGCTTCTGTTTTTGGGGCTACAGTTTCGTCTGTTCCTGGCGCTTTTGCTTCTTGGTTATTGGTAGAAGTTATGGCTTGTTTAGTGTCATCGGTTTTAAGTTTGGCTGGGATGTTTTCTTCGCGTTCTTTTTTAGCCATCTTTATTTCTTGGCTATTAGGAATCTTGGTGCCATCACGCTTAACTTTAAGGGAACCAACGCTGCTAGCGTCTTTGATCTTTGGTTGTACGTGAATACGTGAAACGTCAACGATGGCGATGTCTTTAATGAATTCACGGCCAATAAGTACGGGGTACTGCATAGTAGTACGGTCTTTAAGAGTGAATTCAGCTTGAGCGGTGTAGCCCCCGATTTTAACGGTAAGTTTTACCACTGGACGCTTTTCAGTTTCACCGTCACCACTTGCCTTTTTAATATCGGTAGTACGTACGAGCGGAGCTTCTAAGTGTAGAAGGTGGCTAGTGTTTATTGGAATATCAAAGCTGTACCATTTACGGCCATCACGTTCAAATTTCTGGATGTTGATAGCATTAATGGAAGATACGCTAGCCCCGGAGTCGATACGAGAATCAAAAGATACTTCGGCTTCAGCAATGTAGATCCATTCTGCTTCCCCAAAAATCATCTTCCCGTCAGCTAGCTTTAATGGATCTTGCGCTGGGGTTGATGGAGCCGCAACGTGCATTACAGGGCGACTTTTAGTCGTTTTATTTTCTTCGTGACAAGAGTTTAAAGCAGCGGCCATGACTGAGTTTTGTTCAGTGGCTTTATCAAGGGAATTTAGACACATGGTTAAGGCCTTTTCATTTGCTTGAGCCTGTTCCGCCAAATCGGAACGAAGGCTAGTAATTGCAGGTAAGACTTGTACTTGGTCTTGTCTAATTTCATGTAGCAACGCCCCGTTTTGGGTGCTAACTTGTTTGGTTTCGTTTAATGTTTGGCAAGCTGTTAAACTCAATAGAGCGCAAAGACCGCCAAAGGCCAAGAGGGGTAATTTACTCAGATGTTGTGTTTTCATGATAAAAATTTCGTATAAAGTTTTAAATTATCTTGTTTGGCTTTTATTTTGTTTTGATTTTAAGTTCTAATTTTTTAAGTTAAACCTTAAAAGGTTACAACTCAAAAGCCGGTTAAAATAAAAGTTGAGAAAAACGTGTTAAAAGCCATTAGCGTAATTTTAGCTCTAAAGTCTTAAGGCTTAGCGTATTTTTTTTCTAAGCCTTAATAGTTCAGGAAAAATTATTACTTAGACCGGTAAAAAAGCATTTAGTTTTGCCATACTCCTTTTTTATGGGCGATAAATACCGCTCTAGTTGGAGCTTGATACCCTTCAATGGTAAGTTTAGGGTTGTTAGGATCCAAAAAGTCAGCTAGCGATTCGGTAGTCATCAATTCGGTGGCATGCTGTTCTTCAAGAGTGGTAAGGGCGGTATCGACGCACTTTATATCCACAAAACCTGCGCGCGCTAATAGGTTTAACATGGCAGGCACAGAAGGAATACACCAAACATTACGCATTTTAGCGTAACGATCCTTAGGAATTAAGATGGTGTTTTCATCGCCATCTACGACTAAAGTTTCAAGTACCAATTCTCCACCAGCCTTTAATTGCGCTAAAAGCGAAGTGAGGTGTTCAACTGGGCTTCGGCGGTGGTAGAGTACTCCCATTGAAAAGACGGTATCAAAAGCTTCAAGTTCAGGTAAAGCTTCAATTCCTAGTGGTAAAAGAGCAATACGTTTGGCATAAGCTTGGCATGGAGCGGAACCTAAAGCCATGGCTTGTCTAAATAATTCAAATTGAGCGGTGAATAATGCGCATGGATCGATCCCGGTAACTCGAGCAGCGCCGGCACCTAACATGCGCCACATGTGGTAACCATTGCCACAGCCTACATCAAGGATGGAACGGTCTTTAAGCGGAGTAATATAAGGGAGGAGGCGTTCCCATTTCATAAAGCTTTGCCACTCGGTATGCGCTGGTACCCCAAAAAGGTTATAAGGACCTTTTCGCCATGGCATGAGATCTTTGTAGACTCCCATGATCATTTTAGCTTGGCTCTCAGTTAAAGGGCTTTTTTTATTAAAAGCTACGGATTGCGCTTGCAGGTCGCAAGAGTCAACCCCAAAATGCGCCGTTCTAGATAATACTTTTAAATACTTTCTAAATTCAGCGCCTTCGGCTGATTCCCAAAAGTTTTTGAGGTCTTGAGGTAAAGTAAGTAGCCATTGTGACAGGTTGCTAGTGGCAATATCTGCCATAAATTGTTGCCAAGGTGCAAACATAGCTCTAAAGAATCTCCTTGTGCCAAAAAGTAGGCAAAACTTAGGTTTAGTACCGACCAATTACAGGCATCGTAAGCGATGCTTGAGCCTATGTAGCAGGCCCAAGTTTTATTTAAAAAATCGAGGCAAGTTTGAGAGGCCTTTTAGGCTTTTTAAATATTCTTTGGTTTTCTTAAATATAAGGTACGTTTAGCGCTAAAAATTAAAACATGGGGCTTTTTAGGGCCATGATGGGATTCAAATTTTTAGAGCTTAAGCTTGGTAGAAAAACTCACCCAAAGTTCGGCCGGTTTCGTTAGTGGCATTATATATTGATTTAAAGCCATGTGCTTATATTAGGTGCGAATTTTCTAGCTTTAAAGGTTCAAAGTAAGAGCTCACGGTAGCGAAAACATCTTTGGGGGCCTAATGCAGTTGAGATTGTGGCTTCTGTTGCGACCTTTGTTGTGGTTTCTGTTGTGGCTTTCTGTTGTGGCTTTCTGTTGTGGCCCAATATATAAGAAATGTTTAGGCCTATTTAGAGTACTTCAAGTTTCCTAGGTGAAAACTAGAAGCTTCCTAAGTAAAAACTTGAAGTACTTAATGCCTGCATAGGTAGGGAGGTCTAAAAGAAAGACTTATTTAATGGCTAGCAAAGAACCAAAGTTAAAGCATTGATACCATAATTCTACGCTTTTAAAGCCGGCCTTGTGGAGACGTGCGCGATGAGCGTCGACAGTTTCAGGGATTAAAACGTTTTCGATAGATGAACGTTTTTGACTAATTTCAAGTTCGCTGTAACCATTAGCGCGTTTAAAATCGAGGTGTAAATCGTAAAGGGTATCTTTGATTTTTGGGTCGGTAAAGGCAAACTTTTCACTTAAAACCAAAATGCCACCAGGCACTAAAGAGTCATAGATCTTTTTGATTAAATCGTCGCGTAAATGAGGGTTTATAAACTGGAGAACTAAGTTTAATACAGTTACAGAAGACGCTTCTAAAGGGTACGTGGTGATATCGCCAAGAATAAGTTCGGTTGGAACTTCACTCTTAAAGCTTAAAACTAAATCTCTAGCTCTTGAAATCATGGCTTCAGAGTTGTCGATGCCAACGATTTTGCTGTTTTGCGGGGCATTGCGTCTCATTTCGGTAGTACAAGCTCCGAGGCTACACCCTAAGTCATACAATACAGTATTAGGCTGAGCGAAACGTCCAGTGAGCATCCCAACGGCTTGAACAATGCTAGAGTAACCAGGAACGGATCTTTTTATCATATCTGGAAAAACATTAGCTACCTTATCATCAAAGGTAAAGTCACCAAGACTGTTTCTTGGTACTGCAAAAATATTATCGTGTCCGTTCACCTGAAAATTCCTTGTAAATGGTTTAACAGTTGCTGATTTAACCGTGGCTTTATTTTAGCCAGATTTTAAGTTTGGAGCAAAAGCGCTGAACAATAAATGCAATAAGTGCGCGGGCGGAAAGCAAAGCTTTAAAAACGCCCTGATTGTTGGAACCGTTTAATCTTGAGGTAGCGTAAAAATTTTAGCATCCAAGAAGTATTGTCGAAAGCTACGTCTTTAAGGCTCCAGAAAGTTACAAAATCATTTAGTTCTTCGCGGCTATAACCAATACCTTTAAGACCGGTAAAAGTGGCTAATTCGGCTAAAGTTTCGTCAGGGGTCCATTCGCGGTTCATCGCAAAAATCTGGCTTGATTTTTTAGTAAATGGCACGCGGCTAGTGAGAATGATAGGATCTCCATTATTTATGGTTAAGGCTAGTTTAAAAAATGGAGAAGCTTGGGTTTGAGTCGTTTCGTTACTATTAGGATAGGCAGGAGCACTACCTAAGGCATAAGCAGTATCTGCGTTTGGGCGCTGAGGTGGCGCTCCAAAAGAACTTGAGCTTGTGGCAGAAAAGTTGGGTGTGTCTCTTGAACTTAGTGAGTTTGGGCCTGAGACGGTTGAGCTAGACTGACTAAAGTTGTGGCCCTTAGTAAATGGATGGGGTGTGGTTTCATAAGCCCGGGCGTAACGACGCATGTACGCTAATGGATCTGAGTTGTCAGGGATAAAAGCTGGGTCCTCGCTTGAGGTACTATGGTTTGTTTGATAGCTCAAGTTATTGGGAGTTTTAAAACCTTGATTTGAAAAGCTTTCTTTAGCGCGAGCTTCATCTTGCTCAGCTAACTTAGTCCAAGGAGTTTTAGTGGGGGTATTGGGCGCCAAACGAGCAGAACTTTGGGGGAAGGAGGACTCGAAGCCACGTGCACATGGATGCTTGATGTAATCAGGAATTTCTGTAATAACGTCAGGGCGATTTGAATTAGTGGTCTCTAGGGCAATGGAGGTCACTTGGTTGTCCTTGCGAGCCTCGTTATCAGTTTCGTTTAATGGAACGGAAATAAGCTCTGTTTGCAATAATTCGGCTAACCAAGTTTGAATCTCTTGCGTGGATGGATTTTTTTCTTGAACGGTAATACCTAAAGGTCCAACTCGGCAAACGGAAAGAGCAAGCTGAGCTAAAGCAAAATCCATAACCGTGTTGGCTCTAATCGCCTGTGGTAGAAGGACCGTTAAGTAGAGTAAACGTGCGCCATAGGAGAGTTGACCACTGTTTAAAATGGTAAGTTCTGTTTCATTAAGCATAAATAACTCTTCCTATTTATAACCATTAGCCGTAGTCAGTTTCTTCTAGTATTTACTAGCTACCTATGATTTTAAAGTATTTGGTGATGCTTTGGCTCTAATTTTGGTCTTTTGTTCTTAAGATTGTTGGTGTAGCCTAAAGCGATTTTGGTGACAAGGAGCCCCCAAGTTTGGTTTTGGCGTTAAGTTTATCATTTTAAACGTAAAATTTGTGGACTCTGGCTGTCTTTTTGATGGGAGGGTTTAAGCTTTGATTTTTATAAAACGTGTATAATGTGGTTACCAAAAAGTTTTGGCCTTTCGGTTTTGTGATTAGGAGAAGAGATTATGCGTATAGGAGTAATGGTGACCACTGTTGCTTTTTTGGCTACGATATTCTTTTCGTTAGGGTGCGAAAAAGCCTCAACTCGTTCATCTGTAACTTCATTTAAAGAAATTCATGCCCGTGATATCAAAATGCAAAACCCTTGTGTAAATGGTTATGCTTACTGCATAAAGCTAAAAAAATGCATTCGACCTTTTGGTTTGGTAAAAGATGGGCGTATTTCAGAAATGGAGCAGAGGTTTAATGCTACCTGTAATCCAAACGCCACCATCGATATCAAGCATTAATATTTTAATTGGCGTAACTAAAGCTCTTGGTATCTTTTTAAAAACTAAGCGTTAAAAAAATTAGTCTGTGACTTTAGGAGTGGAGTCTTAGTAATGATTTACTGTGTTGATCTTGATGGAACGTTGATTACTTACGATATGTCAGTAATATCGTTCTTAAGAACCGTTAAACCGAATTTAAAACTTTGGCCTAAATGCTTGTTTTGGTATCTTACTGGGGGGCGCGCCAAAGTTAAGACTAAAGTAGCCAAACTCTATGACTTTAAACCGCAAAACTTACCTTTTAATGAAGAATTGATTGCCCATTTACGTGAAATAAAAGTCAAAGACCCCAATGCTGAAATGTTTTTAGTATCAGGTAGTGATGACGGTATCGTTAAACGCATTGCTAATGAATTTGACTTTTTTGCTGATGGATATGGCACTAGCTCAAAGATTAATTTAACCGGTAAAAGAAAGCTAGCGTTTATTAAAAAGCAATTTCCGCAAGCCGAAGTTTGTTACGTTGGCAACTCTAGAGTGGACCTTGAAGTTTGGGCTGGGGTAGAGGCAGCTATCGTGGTATCTGATAACCCAACTCTTATCGCTCGGGCTAAAAATTTGACTAAGGTACTAAAGGTGTTTAAAGCTGCGTCTGGAGTGGAAAAATTCGCTTAAAGCGGAAAAAGGAACAAAGAAAAAAGAAAAAAGAAAAAAGAAAAAAGAAAAAAGGTAAATGGTCAGAATTAAATTTCTGACCTATTGTTTTTGAGCCATGTTCCATGGCATCAAGTCATATAAAATCTCATCAGAAATTGAGTGAGATTTATAACCAATAATTGTACCTCTATGATCTTTTTCAAATTCGCTTTCATCGAGGTGCTCAGTCATCACTGTAATAGCTTTTTGCAAGTAAGTTTCAAATTCAATACCATGCATTTGAGCTGTTTTATACAGTGAATAAAACAGAGCTAAGTTCTCAGCGCCTTTACAGGTATCAGAGGCAAGCATGCCGTTTCTTAATATATCTAACTCTCTAAACTTTTCTTCAACTTTAGTAGAGGACATTAGACCATAAGGAGAATCTAAAAAGGTCTTTAGCTTTGCTTCATTGTTAATGGCATATTTCTTTAGGTGGTACGATAGTTTCGACAAACAATAAATCTCAGATGGGCTGAGGTATACAAAGGAGCCAAAATACAACGTTGTTTCAAAGAGTTTTAAAGTTGTACCTTATAAACGTAAGGGGGCGGGCTAATAAGCATAAAAGATGGATGGTAAAGCTAACGGTGATTTGTGGCCACCTAAAAATGAAAAAAAATACCATTTGTGAATTTGGGTTGATCGCAAAAATGAGCTATAATTCACATAAATTTGATAGTATTTAAAAATCGACCATCAGCAAAGGTACAGTCGATTTAATCTTAGAGATCTACGAGGTTCACTATGTGGGATTATTCAGAAAAGGTTAAAGATCACTTTTTCCATCCGCGCAATGCTAAGGTATTGCAAGATGCAAATGCAGTAGGTGATGTAGGTTCTATTTCTTGTGGTGATGCGTTACGTCTCATGCTTAAGGTTAACCCACAAACCCATATTATTGAAGATGCTGGGTTTCAAACTTTTGGTTGTGGAAGTGCAATCGCATCATCTTCTGCTCTTACTGAAATGATTATTGGTAAGACTCTTGAAGATGCACTTAAAGTTACTAATCAGGACATTGCTAACTACCTTGACGGTTTACCACCTGAAAAGATGCACTGCTCAGTAATGGGCCGTGAAGCCTTAGACGCAGCAGCGGCAGATTTTCGTGGGGAAAAGTACGAAAAAGATCATATCGATTCTCCGCTTGTTTGTAAGTGTTTTGGGATTGACGAAGCAAAGATTGTTAAAGCTATTCGTGAAAACCACCTTACCACTTTGCAGGAAGTAACAAACTATACCAAGGCTGGTGGGGCTTGTGGTTCTTGCCATGAAAAGATTGAAGAAATTATTGAACGCACTTTAGCTGCTATGGCTGAAGGTGAAGCTTGTGATGCTCCTAAGAAAGTTGTTGGGGCTTGTTGCGATGGGGCTGATATCGCAGCTTCTAACGCTGATAAAGAAGAAACTTCAACTGAAGCTAAGAAGGGTCCTGAAAACGAAGAACTTCCATTCTATCAGACTGTAGTTGATATCGTTGACCAAATGCGTCCTGCTTTAGCTCAAGATGGTGGTGATGTGTTGCTTAAGCGTGTGACCAAAGACCGCGTTGAAGTTGAACTTTCAGGTTCATGTATTGGCTGTATGATGACTGATATGACTTTATCTTGGATTCAACAACGCCTTGTCGAAGCTCTTGGGACTTATATCCAGGTTGTAAACGTTGGCACTCCAGTTGATCATACTCATATTGAAGAATAATTTTGGTATTTAGATTTGAAATACACTCGGCATAGTAAGCAGGGGACCTAGTATTGTGCCGAGCATAGGATAAAAACATGACAGCTGAAACAAAAACAGATTTTACCAAAACTGGAATTTATCTTGATAATAACGCTACTACCAAAACTGATCCTTTGGTTTATGAAGCAATGATTCCATTTTTTACCGAATACTACGGTAACCCAAGTTCAATGCATCGCTTCGGTGAACCTGTACGTAAAGCGATGGAACATGCGCGCCATCAAGTAGCTGAATACATCGGGGCGGCTTACGATGACGAAATTATCTTCACCGCTTGCGCAACTGAATCTGATAACACCGCTCTTTGTAGCGCTATCGAAGCTTGTGCTCCTGCCCGTAATGAAATTATTACTACGGCCGTAGAACATCCAGCTATTTTAGATACCTGTGCGGCTTTAGCTAAGAAGGGCGTTAAGGTTCATTACCTTGGGGTTGATAGCTGTGGTCGTTTGAACCTTGATGAATACAAGGCTTTACTTTCTGAAAAGACCGCCATTGTTTCTATCATGTGGGCTAATAACGAAACTGGTACCGTATTCCCTGTGGAAATCATGGCTAAAATGGCCAAGGAAGTTGGGGCGCAGTTTCATACTGATGCAGTGCAAGCCATGGGTAAAATCAAGGTTGATGTAAAGAATACTGATATCAACATGCTCAGTTTCTCAGGGCATAAGATTCATGCTCCGAAGGGTGTTGGGGTTCTTTATGTCCGTCGTGGTACTAGATTCCGTCCGTTCATGCATGGTGGGCACCAGGAAAGAGGTCGTCGCGCTGGTACTGAAAACGCTCCATATATCGTAGGTCTTGGGGTAGCATGTGAACTTTCAGGTTTACATATCCCGATGATGAATGACACAGTTCGTGAATTACGTGACAAGTTGCAATATGGTATCTTAAAAGCAGTACCTAACTGCTTTGTAACCGGTGACCTTGAAAATCGTACCGATAACACTCTTAACATCGCTTTTGAATACGTAGAAGGAGAAGCTATTCTTCTTAAGCTTAACGAATATGGTATTGCTGCTTCTAGTGGTAGTGCTTGTACTTCAGGTTCACTTGAACCATCTCATGTAATGCGAGCTATGAAGATTCCGTTTACTTCCGCTCATGGGACTATTCGTTTTAGCTTAAGCCGTTACACTCGCGAAGCTGAAATCGACCGTGTAATTGAAGTAGTTCCAGGAATTATCGCTGAACTTCGTCAATATTCACCATACTGGCAGCAAAACAAGCCAAAGATGAATGAATTTGACCCTGAATACAAAGGGACTTTAAAGTAAAGTTGGTCGCGCTTTAAAGCGTAGGTTTAAATCCGCAAATACCCCTCTGCCTCTTGCCTAAAAGCATAGATGCAGAGGTTTTTTTTAGCCAATTTGCATGAGAAAAACAGTGGTGATTTGAGAGTAAATTTAGGGAGGGGAAGACGGAGGTCACGTAACGAATTGTGTTTATTGTGAACAATCCTTGCTCTTAAAGGCACGGATTTTGATTTTTTCATGCATAAAGGGTCTAGTTGTTTTATAATACCATGTCTTTGTTTATATACCTGTTTTTTTTTAACAGGTTTTCTGAAAAGAAAAGGTTTTTGAATGAGCTGGCTTGAAAAAATACTTACTCCAAAGAGCGAAAAGAGTACGCGTCATAATATACCAGAAGGTGTATGGACCAAGTGTGAAGCCTGTGAGCAGGTGCTATACCGTGCAGAACTTGAGCGTAATCTCAACGTATGCCCAAAGTGTGGTCATCACATGAAGATTGGCGCGCGTGAAAGACTGCTTCGTTTCCTTGATAATGGTAATCAGGTGGAACTCGGTCGTGGTTTTGAGCCGCAAGATATCCTTAAGTTTAAGGATACCAAGCGCTATAAGGACCGCATCGTAGCGGCCCAAAAATCAACAAATGAAACCGATGCTTTGGTAGTGATTAAGGGAAACCTTCAAGGTATTCCAGTTGTATGTGCCGCTTTTGAATTTGCATTTATGGGTGGTTCCATGGGCGCTGTGGTTGGGGCTCGTTTTGTTGAAGCTGTAAACACCGCGATTGCAGAAAAGAGAGCTTTTATTTGTTTCTCCACTTCAGGTGGCGCGCGTATGCAGGAATCTCTATTCTCACTTATGCAAATGGCTAAGACTTCTGCGGCTTTACAAAAGCTTTCTGAAAAAGGTTTACCTTTTATCAGTGTGCTTACTAACCCAACCATGGGTGGGGTGAGCGCAAGTTTAGCTATGCTTGGGGACCTCAATGTAGCTGAACCAAAGGCTTTGATTGGTTTTGCAGGCCCTCGCGTTATTGAACAGACCGTGCGTGAAAAGCTTCCTGAAGGCTTCCAACGTTCTGAATTCCTCCTTGAAAAGGGTGCTATAGATATTATTATTGACCGTCGCGAAATGCGTAGCCGTTTAGCAAGCATTGTTTCTATGCTTCTTGGTCGTGCTGCGGTAGCTCCGACTACTGTTGAAATCAAGACTATGCCAGAAGGTGGCGAACCACAGGAACTTGCTTCTCAGGTTGACTAAGCCTTATGCTTAAGGTTTTAAGCCCGTATCACACTGTGGACGGGCTTTTTGTTTATAGAGGCTGTAACAGCTCGGAATCAACGATGACTGAATTAAAAAAGACTCCTAGAAATATCAATGAATGGTACACCTATCTTAATGCTATCAATCCTAACGTTATTAAGTTAGGGCTTGAGAGGGTGCGTGCGGCCGCTGAACGTTTAGGGGTGGCTTCTTTTCCTAATGCTCGCGTGGTTGAAATTGCTGGTACCAACGGTAAGGGCTCTACGGCTCATATGGTGGCTTCAGTATTGTGTGCAGCGGGGATTAGAACAGGTTTGTATACTTCTCCTCATATTTTGCGTTTTAGTGAACGCATTATGATTAATGGAGTCGAAGCTTCAAATGACGAATTATGCACGGCTTTTGAACAAGTTTTAAAAGCGGAAGATCCCAACGAACCGCTCACCTTTTTTGAATTTACCACTTTAGCCGCCTTTTTAATTTTTAAAAGCAATGACTGCGAAGTCTTGGTGCTTGAAGTGGGCTTAGGGGGGCGTTTAGATGCCGTTAATATTCTAGACGCTGATATTGCAGTTATTCCAAGCATTGGGCTTGACCATTGCAAACTTCTTGGTAATACCCTTCATGAAATTGCGACGGAAAAAGCGGGAATTATTAAGCCGTCAACTGAAGCGGTGATTACCGGGGAATTAGATGATGAAGCGCTGGATGTTATCCGCGCTAAGTGTCAAGATTGCCACGCGGTACTACATGAATCAGGACGCAACATGACTTGGAAAATTGAAGACGATACACATATTAGTATGTTGTCTCCAATTGCGTTCTCGCACTTAGAAGTGCCAACCATGCCTTTAATCAACGCTCCATTGTCATTTGGGGTGATTCAGATTCTGCGATTAGCCTATAAATTCCATATTTTAGACCGCGATATCATTTATGGCTTTAGCCATACGGCTTTGCATGGACGTTTCGAACGCATCAGCCACAAGCCTGAAGTTATTATCGATGTAGCGCATAACCCTCCTGCAGCGGCATATTTATCTTCTTGTTTACGTCGTAATGGTAATAAACGCCGTTATGCTGTAACTGGGATGCTTAAAGACAAAGATATCAATGCAACTTTAAGCATTATGGCGCCTAACTTTGAAAAGTTTTACGTATGTCCGCTTCCAGGTGAACGTGGGGCCGGAATTAGCACCATTGTAGGCGCATTAGCAGCTTGTGGGGTTAATCCGGAACGCATTGAATGTTGTTTAGATCCTTATGAAGCGTATGAACGGGCGCTTAATGATTTACCTGAAGATGGGCAAGTCATTGTGTTTGGTTCTTTTGTGACAGTGGAAAAAGTGCTTGAAGGTATTGGTGGAGGCAGATTTTAGAGCGAAAAGCGCAAAATCAGCTACTTCGTTTATCACGTCCTAAAAATTTTTATTCAAGTGGGAAACTTGAGTTTTTTTAGTAAAGGTTAAAGCAAACTTAAAAGCTTGTGCTTACAAGCCAACAAAAAAGCTTGTGCTTACAAGCCAACAAAAAAGCTTAGAGTTACCAAACAACTAAAAAGTTTAGGGCTAAAGCAACCAAAGCCTACGTAAGGCGCTAAAACTAAAAGCCATTACTCCCAAAAATACAGATTTTAGCGCTTTAAATGTAAGCTTGAAGTCTTTAGAGCGTCTTAGTACTTTATTTCAGAAAATGGACTTAGGATACGCCTTAGATAAACCATGTTAAACCTTAGCTAACCGCATTTAATGATAAAATGTGTATAATGCTTAAGGCGCTTAATATTTTAAAGCCTTAAAGCATAACCCTTGGGTTAGAGCAACTAGAGCTAAATGGTACTCTTATGGCACTAATTGCCACCTTGGTGTTAATACCAATTTTTATTTGTGGCTCATTAGACTTGATGGAAACGCTTTAAGAAATGCGTGTAATACTTTACCTTTAGTCACAAGTGATTAAGGTGGAGAAAAAGCGTAATGCCTAAAGTTAAATTTATTTAGGCTGGTATAGCTTGGTTTTGGGGAAAAATTGCCCTTTACCAAACTCTAAGAAGCGGAAAAGTCTCTAAGAAGCCAAAAAGTGATAAAGCGTGATAGCACGATGACACCACATCTAAATTTTTAACCTAATTTAGATGGAGTAATTCACTAAATAAAATTGCGCCACCTTAAGAACTAAGGTTAAACTTTAAAAGCGATGTTTTTTATATTACAGGATAAGAAATAATAAATGGCAACTCAGTTTTCGAGAGCAATAGTCGGAGCCTGTGTAGTAGTATCTTTTGCTGCATTGGTTTTACCTCAATTTTTTAATGAAAAGACTGACTGTGGCTGTGCTAACTGCAACGGTAGTGTTTGTGCTGATTTAAAACCAGTGGGGACTCAAGACCGTGATATGACAGGTGGCATGGTGGATGAAGGGGCCGAACTTTTGGGAACTACTGATTCAAGTGCGGCTACCGCTAATAAAGATAACCTTGGGGCTGACGGCTTGGCTTCGGCCAACAATTTAGGTGGGGAACGTGATATTATCCCTGCAGAAGCTACGCCGGTAGATGATGGGGGCTATGCCGCTTTACTTGAAGAAGAAGGGGCGCCTGCGCCGGCTGATGCTGACGCAAGTTCATCTAATCGCTCAGGGGTTGTGGTTGGGGTGCGTTCTAGCACCAATGGACAGAATAACAATTTTGTCAGCAATCCTGTAGCTACTGGGACTTCGCCTGCTGATGCAGCTCGAATCAGAGCTGAAAAACAACGTGAAAGTGCAGAACTACGTAAAACTCAAGAAGAGGAACGTAATTTAGCTCTTGAAGCGCAAAAACGTGAAGCTTTGAAAAAAGAAGCAGCTCGTAAGCTAGAAGAAGAACGTTTAGAAGCTGAGCGTAAAGCGATGTACGAAGCGCAAAAGAAGCAAGAAGAAGAACGTAAACAAGCTTTAGCTCAGAAGAAGAAAGCTGAAGAGCTAAAGAAACAAGAAGCTCAGGCTCAAGCTAACAAAAAAGATGAAATCAAAAACCTTACTCCAACACAAGTAGCTGGGGTGCCTGGTGGGCGTTACTTACAGCTTGGGGTCTATAGTAGCCGTGCCAATGCGGACAATGCCCGTCGTAGCCGTAAGTTCTCTATGAGCAAAGCTGATTTAGCCAAAGCAGGGCGTGGCTTTGGGTTTAAGATTGATGAAAAATCTAGCCCAGGTAAGTATATTTTACTCTTAGGCCCATCTTTGAGTGATGAAGTGCTCCAAAACTTAAAAGCAAAGCATTTTGGTAATGCGTTTATCGTTAATAGATAAGGGCTTAAAGACTAGTTAAAGTTCAAGTTACCTTTACGTAACTTATATTTTAATCGGCTCTACCTTAGGTATACGAGGTTTTAATCTCAAAACCATTTACATCCTCATTCGCCTTGCGGCAAGGAGGATGTTAGTATAAAGTGGTTTTAATTTTGTGCTTTTAATGGTGGCCTTAATGGGAGCTTTGATGACGGCTTAAACGGCCACCATTAAGTCTACCACAAAAAAATAATCCCAAAAAAACAACCCGAATGACACCAATATTTAGGTAATGGCATTGTTTTTTACTTAATTTAAGGATAACCCGATGGCTGTTTCTCTTTTTGAAATAATGGCATTTTGCGAAGAACTTTTAGATAGCTCTACCCTTAAAGACTGTAGCTATAATGGTTTACAGGTGGAAGGGCGCTCAAATGAAATCAACAAAATTGTTACTGGGGTTACCGGTAACTGTGAATTGTTTAATTTGGCTCGACAAGCGCATGCTGATTTAGTGTTAGTACACCACGGAATTTACTGGAAAGGCGCCGATCCACGTTTAACTGGGATCTTAGGTAAAAGAGTAAAAGCTTTAGGTGATATGTCTTTAGGGGCTTTTCATTTGCCCCTTGATGCGCATCCTTTAATTGGCAACAATGCGTTAATGATTAAGAGCCTTAATGCAGAAGTATTGGGCTACTTAGGGGGTGGCGGCCGTGAAACCATCACAATGGTGGGAGATTTTGGTTCACAAAACGCACGTTTACCACAAGAACTCGCTGATGATCTAGAACGTCTGTTAGGGCGTCGACCTTTAATTATGGGGCCTTTGGATAAACCAATTACTAAGCTTGCCGTTTGCACCGGTGGCGGTGGTTTTGTGCTAGAAGGTGATTTGGATGGTTGTACGGCTTTAATTACTGGTGAAGTGCATGAACAACATTACCATCTAGCTAAAGAATTAGGGGTTACCGTGTTTGTTGCCGGGCACCATGCAACCGAAATGTGTGGCATCAGAGCCTTGGGACAGTGTATTAGAGAGCGCTTTGGGATTGAAGAAGAGTTTATTAATGTCTATAGCCCGGTTTAACTACAGTTAGGACGAAGACAAAAATACATAGGCTTATTTAGTTGCCCCTTTTTGATAAAAGCCCTTTATTATTAAAACAACTAAAACAACTAAAACAACTAAAACAACTAAAACAAATAGAGTGCCATATATAGTGCTAAATATATGGTTTAAGTTCTTTGGTAGTAAACAAACTATTTTAAACTTTAAATTTTGGTTTTAATATTTGGTCTATATAGGCAAGCAACATAAGGAATAAGAGGAATAACACATGATTGATGTATCAGGGTTGCGTCGCGTTTACGCTGAAGGCGGTTTGAGCGAAGCTGATTTAACCAAAGAACCAATAGACTTATTTGAAGCTTGGTTAAAGCAAGCGATAGATTCAGGGATTCATGACCCTAATGGGATGGTTGTAAGTACTGTAAGCGCTGAAGGGCAGCCTTCTTCACGGATGGTTTTATTAAAAAACTATGACCGCGATAGCTTGGTATTTTTTACTAATTACGGTTCTCGTAAAGCTCATGAAATCGAAGGTAATCCCAAAATTAGCATTCTCTTTCCATGGTACATGCTAGAACGTCAAGTGGCTTTCCAGGGGACGGCAGAACGTTTAAGTACCCTTGAAGTTATCAAGTACTTTACTTCTAGACCACGCGATTCGCAAATTGGGGCTTGGACCTCACATCAATCTTCAAAGATTTCAGCTCGTTCGGCTTTAGAAAGTAAATTTATGGAACTAAAGCAAAAGTTTAAAAATGGCGAAGTACCTGTGCCAACATTTTGGGGTGGGTACCGAGTTCGGTTTAATACCGTGGAATTTTGGCAAGGTCGTCCAAGCAGACTCCACGATCGTTTTATGTATACCAAAAATGAAAATGGCGTGTGGGAAGTAAATCGCTTAGCGCCTTAATTATAAAGGTTACATCTACAAACTTAAGGGGCACCGTGCATGTTTATGGTAAATATCGGTAAGTAATGCTCGGTGACTCTTTGTTTTATCTAAAATTTCCAAGAAGACTCCTTCCTCTTTAGGTGGTGAGTAGTTCACCTCTTTAAACCTTAACTCAACTTCTAGTTGCACATGGAAAGTGGAACTAATGACAGAAAACTAGGATTATTTGAGTTCCATTACGAGATGCAAGTTCTTTTGAATCATTATTTTTTTTTCCTTAGAAGTTTCACTCAAACTCGCTTAAAATTTTAGCTAAAAGTTCATATGGTCCTGCATGCATAAAAGGTATACAAGTGGCGCAATCAACATCAAAGGTAAGGTTAATTTTAAGTTTTTAAGTGGGAAACTTGAGGTAATAAGTACTAAATCCCCAAAGGCGTATTTAGTCCGTACACCAAACTAAAAAAGTTGGTAGTTGTGCTAGGTGGGTATATTGAGGAAGGCGAGAGCTAAATCAATAACTTGGGTTTGAATTATTACTTTGACTTGCTTAAAAAGCGAGGCTGAAATAGTCTAAAATAGTCGAATCGGAACAATGTGTGGTTGAGCAGGTGGCACATGAAGGCGATAGCACGAGCAGAAATAAGGAAAAATTTAAAACTTAAGCTAAGTATAAGCAGATCTCAAAGTTCATGGCTTTTAGGTGGTGTTTTTTTATTGGCTTGGGGAGCTAGTGAAGCTAGCTGTTTGTCACAAGTGCAATTAGCTGTTAAGACACACGATTTTACAGATGCGGTTCGAGTTTGCCGTAACCATGCGGTAGAAGGTGACCTGCAGGCGGTTTATTTTTTAGGGGTGATGTCGGAACGCGGGGATGGTTTACCGATAAACTACGCTAAAGCAGCTGAATATTACGCTGCGGCGGCTCACGGCGGTTTGCCTGACGCTATGAATGCGTTAGGTATTTTGGCGGAATTTGGGCGCGGGATTCCGCAAAACGATCTACAAGCGATGCGACTTTTTCATGCGGCAGCGCTTAAAGGTGTACCTGAAGCTCATTATAATTTAGCGGCTTTAATGATTAAACAAGATATAGCTTTGCATCATTTAATGAAGCCGGAAGATGATTTAAAAGCGCCTCAAGTTTTAGTTTCATCAAAGGCCCCTAAAATTATGGAGCATTTACGTTTAGCGGCAGAGCAAAACATTGTTGAAGCGCAGTATGCTTTAGGGTTTTATCTCGAGCATGGCGTGGAAGACAGTACTTATACGGATGAAGATGCAATTTTTTGGTATACGAGAGCGGCTGAAAACCATGATGGTCGGGCAGCTTTTAGACTTGCCGGGCTATATGAAAACGCCATTAACACTTCTCAAAATCTAAAAGAAGCTGCCTATTGGTACCATGAAGCTTTTAAATATGGAATTGTAGCTGGTGCGCGCGAACTCGGTCGGTTGTGGCAGACCCAAGCTTTTGATGAAGAGGATATTTCGTATTTACGTAATGAAGGTTTAGATCATGGTGTGACTTTAGAAAACATGGTGCACTTAGCCTGGTACCATGATGCGGCTATTGCGGGAGACGCTAAAGCGGCAGCGTTAATGGCCAACATTTACCTAAAGAAATGGCAAGCGCAAAAAAAACACCGTGATTTATTGCTGACATATCAAATGAAGTATATTGCTTCCATTTGTGGGGGCGATGATTGGCAGTCAGATGAGTTTCTGGAATTACCAGAACTATCTTTAGCGGAAGACCAAAAAATCAAAACTGTGGCGTTTGATCCGATGACTTGTAAACAAGAGCCACAAATTTTCCCGTTAAGTAACTTAAGACCGTCAATTAAATATCGGTCCCAAAAAGACTAATTCAGGTAAACATATACGAGAGTAATAAGGCGTGCTATTTTTTACCAAATGCTTGCCTTAAAAACATTAATGGGGGCTAAACGCTTATAAAATGCTTTTAAAATAATATTCAACAGTTTTGTTTTAATATTAAAAATCTTTAAAAACATCAAAACATCAAAACATCAATGTATTAACACATCTACATTACCTGAATTTAGCTTGGACATCTATGTGTTAGTAAAGTTAAAAAAACACCTAGTCTTTAATCGTTAATAAGGTGTGACATCCTCCCCCACCTATAGAGGTGGGGGACTTCTTGCTGAGTTCAGTTAAAACTCCAGCTAACATTTCTTTCTTACGCCCAAATCCGGGAACTTTTTGGACGGCAAATCCCGCTGCTATTAGATTACGGCGCACAAAACCTGCCACCGTATAAGTCGCAATGGTAGCTCCACGGCGACTTAAGCGCTGTAATTGTTGGGCGCATTCAGGACTCCACATGGCAAGATCCTTTTGGGGAGAAAAGCCATCTAAAAACCAAGCATCAATCCCGCCATTTCTTATCTCAAGTTGAGGTAAGGTTTCTAAGACATCACCAACTAAGAGATAGATTTTGGTGTGAGGCCAAGGAGTTAATACATTTAAGCCAAGGTGAAGTTTAGTTTCAGCGTACGCGTTAAGTAATTCCTGCGATTCAGCGGTGATTTCGGGAAAAACTTGATGCGCCTTGCGCATATCGGCGCGCGTCATAGGATAAAGCTCAGTTGAAAGATAGATAAGTTCTTTAGGGTGAACGGAGATTGGGGCCGTGGCCTTGGGGCTAGAGCTTATATTTTCTGGTGCTGGAGGCTCCCAAAAACCTGCTTCTTTTAGGTTCTTAATGAGCATGAGGAGGCTTAAGCCGGACCCAAAACCTGTTTCACCAACTGCAAATTCTGGGAGCGGTGACTCCATTAAACGTTTAGGAAGTCCATTTCCTTTGACAAATACCTGTTCTTTTTCTGAAGCGCCACCGGCATCAGAAAAATAAACATCCCCAAAAACTTCACTATGGGGAATGCCGCTCGGGCCAAAGTCAGGTTGGGCGAAAGTAATCTTAGTGGCGCTAGGTGTGAAAGTTGGTGGATAAATAAATTGCATATGTCATCTCTAGTCGGTTTACTATTATGATTAAACCATCTTTAGCTTTGCTAAGTGTAAGTGATAAGTGCTTAAGCTTAAAGCATGAACTTTATTTTGAGCTTAGTTCAAAATTTAGCGCGTGTAATTTGAAGCTTGGTATTTTACTGCTTTTAATTTTAAGTTTTACAGCTTGTTTGGTTTGTGATTAAGTGTTACGAACCGTTTAAAATTTTACGCACAATTTAAAATGGTGTAGACGTGATTTTAACAAGCAAGTGTAAGGATAGAAGAAAAAAAATCAAGATGTTGATTTTGGTTTGCTGTTTTATGGATATATAAAGAAAGTCTAGGTTGGAAGTTTTTTTGGGGGGATTGAGCTTAAACGCCACCAATTGTAATTTGCTGTTAGTTAGGTCGCACATATTAGGCGGAGTGCTCTTGAATTCTACGAGCTGATTTCAAATTTTCATGCAAAAAAGTTAGGTAGGTCGTGGAAATTTATATTTTTAGATTTTTAAAAACAAAATACATTGATATGATGTTAAAATAATCCCGCTTGGTTTTATGCCGTGTGAATATAACACAACTATCATCTGTGGTTTAGGGGTTAGTCCCTATCTTTTTAGCCACTGTGTTCGACCTAGTCTCATAAATGTAAATGAGAATTTAGGTGCCATGTTTAAGCACGCGACGTCGAAGGCACTGCAGATTTTAAAAATAAAGGATAAAGATATGAGAAGAGCTGTTATTACTGGTATGGGCATTGTTTCAAGCATCGGCAACAATGTGCAGGAAGTGCGTGAAGCTCTCAAAGCCGGAAAATCTGGTATCACATTTTCAGAACAATTTAGAGACATGGGGTTAAGATCCCAGGTTTGGGGTAACGTTAAACTTAACCCTGATGAATTAATTGACCGCAAGGTAAAGCGTTTTATGGGCGACGCGGCAGCTTATGCTTATTTAGCAATGCAGCAGGCAGTAGCAGATTCTGGTTTAACTCTAGATCAAGTTTCCAATGTGCGTACTGGTCTTATCTGTGGTTCAGGTGGGGCATCTTCTCACAATCAGGTAGAAGCATGCGATACCCTTCGTGAAAAGGGTGTGCGTCGTGTTGGTCCATACCAGGTTACTCGTTGCATGGGTTCAACTACTTCTGCTTGTCTTGCTACCCCATTTAAGATTAAAGGCGTGAACTATAGCATTAGTTCTGCTTGTTCTACTTCAGCTCACTGCATCGGTAATGCGGCTGAACAGATTATGTTAGGTCGTCAAGACGTAGTATTTGCAGGTGGTGGGGAAGAACTTGATTGGACTTTAGCTTGCCTTTTTGACGGCATGGGCGCATTGAGCACTAAGTATAACGAAGCTCCAGAAACAGCATCTAGAACTTACGATGCCGACCGTGATGGTTTTGTAATCGCTGGCGGTGGCGGGATGGTCGTAGTTGAAGAGCTCGAACATGCTTTAGCTCGTGGGGCTCATATTTACGCTGAAATTACAGGTTTTAGTGCAACTTCTGATGGCTACGACATGGTTGCTCCATCTGGTGAAGGGGCAGTACGTTGTATGCAAGGTGCTATGGCGGGCTTGCATCCTGAAAACGGTCCATTAAAGGTTGAATACATCAATACTCATGGTACCTCTACTAAGGTTGGCGATACTAGAGAACTTGAAGCAGTACGTCAGACTTTTGGGGATAACATTCCATTCCTTGGTTCTACTAAGTCTTTAACTGGTCACTCTTTAGGGGCGGCAGGGGTTCAGGAAGCAATCTATTCACTTATCATGTTAAACGAAGGCTTTATTGCTCCAAGTATTAACATTGCTAACTTAGATCCTGATGCTGAAGGGATGCCAATTGTAACTAAGACCATGGAAAAAGAACTTGAATGCGTGATGTCAAATAGCTTTGGCTTTGGTGGCACCAATGCAAGTTTAGTTTTTAGTAAATACCACGGTTAACTAATTACGCCTAGAGGTAACCGCTTAGGTTGACTTAAACTAGTTCAAAGCAATTATCATTTGAGTATTTTTAAGGCTCAGATTCATGCTTGTAAAAACCACATGGAGCTCAAACCTCAATGTGGTTTTTTTCTTTTATCGGCTAGAAGGTTTTTACTGCTAGCCTTGAGGCAAATAAAATAACGTCAAACCAAATTCAATCAAAGCAAATTCAAAACTAAACAGGTCAAATTAGATTATTAGATTGCTTCGTTTTCTTTCTTTCTTATCATCCTTTTTTCCTTCCTTATCATCCTTTTACTTTCTTTCTTTTTTTTAGACTTGGTAGCCAAACTCAAATTTGTTTGATGGTTCTCTAAATGACAATTCCAGACTAGTAAGGGACTTAAAAAATCGAACAGAGGTTTAAATTTTCTCTAATGTAAGTACTCCAAAATTACGGCTGAAAACTTCAAATGAGTAACGCAAGTGTTTAAATAAGAGGTGCGACCTTGGGAAAAAAAATGCAATAAAGTACTTGATTTTTGAGTTGTCCCCAAAGATGGTGAATAATTTTGGGTATTTTTTGGGGAAGAGGTAAAAACATTTGCGCCTTAAAGGCGTGAAGATTGGGATTTCAAGGCTTTGCGGGGTAAAAAGATATGCACAGCTATAAAAAAAAGAAAAAATCAGCCACAAATTAAAAAAAAATAGAACGTGTGCTTTAGGGCGTAAAAAAGTTTCGCGCATTAGAGCGTAGGTTTGGCTTTAATATTTTTGATATGGGAACAGCAAAAACGAGTCAGAACATCGTAGAGCAGAGAGAATGGGGTTAGGGCGATAAAATTGTGGCAAGTGATGTGATGATTGTAGCGCAATAGCCGTTGATGGTAAGTTGGTAGGTCTTACCTTTGGCAGGCGTGGTGGATAATTAAGGAAAGATATTTAGTTAAGCGAAATTCTGAATTTAACTTTAAGAATTTAAGCTAAAGCCAGAATTTCGTAACTCAAGAATCGCCTGTTTTTAGTAGTGGCGCCATGGCTCAAGCCAATGGTTGAGGCTTAAGCAAAAATTTTAGATCTAAAAGCAAAGAAGATAGCGCCCATGATACATATTGCTGACCACAAGTAATCCCAGTTCCACTTTTCCCCAAAAAACAAGAGTGAGATTGGGATAAATACTGACAGGGTAATAGCTTCTTGCATGATTTTCATTTGCCCTACAGTAAGGTAGGTACTAGCTAAGCGGTTCGCTGGAATCATGAGGCAATATTCAAAGAAGGCCAAGCTCCAGGAAATAAGGATGGCGTAAAATACAGGTTTGCCAGCCATGGTCTTTAGGTGGCCATACCACGCAAAATTCATAAAAATGTTACTGCCTACGAGTAATACGGCACTAGTAGCAATGATAGTCCAAGGATTCATAGACGCTTCTCTTTATTAAAAGGTTGTAGAGGCAAATGTTCTAGTCTGGTGGATTTATCTCTAAGACTAGAGCCTAGTCTCTATTTATGATGTAAAAAACAAATAGTGAATAGTGAATTGAATAATTTTAACGGCGTATTTTACCGTAAGAAGAACGAAATGGAAAAAAAATTTATGTTTGGTGAGCTTTAAGGAATTAAATTCATTGTCATGGCGGAAAAGGAAAGAAAATTCTGAGCTTGGTCGATTTAGCGCAGTCAAAAATTCTAAATTACGCTAAAAGTATTTAGTTGAACTACGTAAAGGATGCTGAGGCGCTTGGCTTAGAGGTGCTATAATAGCAAGAATTTAAAACACAAATTGCTATGGTGTGACCAAAGATTTTAGGAGAAGGATTATGGCTAAACCAGGAACTACCGGGCTTAAACGTATTATGAACGCTGGGATTTACAGTATGATGGGTTTTAAAGCGGCTTTAAAATATGAAGCTGCGTTTAGACAAGATTGTATTTTAGCGTTAATTCTTTGGATTGCCGCTCCATTTGTAGCTCACGGAGCTACACAGTTAGTTTTATTGGTCGCTTGTCCTTTTTTAATTTTACTAGCTGAAATTTTAAATTCAGCAATCGAAGCGGTGGTAGATAGAATAAGCGATGAACGTCATCCACTTTCTGGCCGCGCTAAAGATATGGGAAGTGCGGCAGTATTTTTAATGTTGACTTTAACTACCGTGACTTGGGTGATCATTATTGCTGGCAACGCTGCTTCTTGGTATTAAGTGTGGCTTGAGCCTAAAGTTGAAGCTAATTTTTGGGGTATTTGGTAACGGATGAGTGGCATGGAGTATGTTGCTTGTTTTAGGAGCAAACTTAAGGCATAAGAGCTTTAAATTTTAGGATACTAATTCAAAAGCAAAACGCCCTAAATATCAGGTTAAACTGCCCTAAATGCATGGCCTTTAAAGGCTTTAACGTGGTTTTTAAGAGGAGATAAAATCTTTGGTAAACCAGGCTAAAAGCGGCCTTGACCCGGCTCAATCACAAACTCAAACTCAGACTAAAGCTTCAACCTTAAATGATGTAAGTACTACACAAGTTGAAGCTAATTTGCAGGCCTTAACTTCTGTGGCTTCACACGCCCAAACTTCGGTTAAACAAGTTAGTAAAACTACGGCCGCAAGCGCTAGTAAAAACAAAGAGCTAGTAACTTCATGGCAACCAAAGCCCTTCCTTTCAACCGAAGCTAATGAGCTAATAACAAAAGAAAACAAAGAACCTGAAGCAACAAAAGAAATCGAAACCTCAATAAATGAAATCGAAACATCAATAAATGAAATAGAAACTAAAGAGTTAGAAGCGAAAAAAGCGCAGGAAGCACGAGTAGCTCGAGCAGAGGAAGCAAAAGAAAAAGCGGCTCAAGCTAAGGAAGCCCAAGCTAAAGCAACGGAGGAAGCTTTGTTAAAAATGTATGTTTCATTTAAACGCAAAAAAGCTTGGTCCTTAGTTATTCTTGCCATACTCTCTTGGCGGTTGCCATTATTGTTTTGGGTGACAGATCGAATGCTCGAACTTAAAACCATGTTATATTTTAAGGATGCAGATTTATGGTGTTCACTAGTGGCGCCAAGTGTAGCTGCGTTATTGCCTTTGTTACTAAAAAGAACTACGGCGGCAATCGTTAGTAGTTCATTCTTACTAGGAGCATATGCGCTCTTGTTAGAATGGGATGCGGAGTTTGCCTTATCTCGACCGGAAATTATGTGTGCTGCGGTTGGGGTATTCTTAGTTTGGACTGTATGGGCGTTATCAGGACGAATCAAGGTGCTTGAAAGCATTGGTTGTGGGCGTTAGAAGTTCCTAAGTCCCAAAATTCTGTTTTGGGTAATCGGTATACTGGTATAAGTCAAGCTAGTTTTGACCAAAAATTACTACATACCACACTTGGCGGTTTAAGCCGCCTCGTCAATGTGGTTAACGTCGTTTCCTAGGTGTTCTTGTTCTTTATTTGGCTAGCTATCTTGTCTCGTTTAGTTCTAAAGTTCATGAGAGTGACTTTTGCGGGCATCTTATGAAACTTAAGACGCTACATAGCAGTAACTTCACAGTCACCTTGCTTGAGCGTGGAAATAAATTCATTACGCCTTTCCATAATGGCAGGTCCTTGGCCTGCATGGCACTTAGAAGGTGTTATATAGCAAATACCACTATGAAGGTGCTTTTCGTTATACCAAGTATAAAATTTTTTGCACCATAAGCGTGCTTCTTCAAGGGTTCTAAAGCTCTTTGGTATTCATAGTGTGGCAATGCTTTAAAAGCGCAAATGAAGACTCAATATAGGCATTATCATTACTCTGTCTAGGGCGAGAGTAGTGTGTTTGTACACCAAGATCATAGCATTGGTATAGTATGTTTTTAGCCTTCATTGGGGCGCCATTATCGGAGTGCACAACAGTCCAAATGGCATGGGTCGGAGCTATGAACAGCACCCGCAATCGTGCAGCAGAAATCCTCAAAAGTGAATTGATTTGTTGCTGACTAAATAAAGCTATACGCAAGCGGTGCTCGGAAAACCTACCAGGCATCGCTTGCATTTTAATTTCTGCCAGAATATAGTGAAATTTATCGACTTTGATCGCTGTAAAAAGTGTTGTTTTGAGACCAAAACTCATTGCATTTTTTGAAATTGTATGATGTACTTTACTTAAATTATGATGACGGAGGTGCATGTATGTACCGAATTGCTATTGAAAAGCTATTAAAATGGAAACAAAGCAAACGTCGCAAACCCTTAACTATTGAAGGGGCTCGTCAGGTTGGCAAGACCTGGCTAATGAAAGAATTCGGCCAGAAGGAGTATACAGATACCATATATATCAATTTTGACTCTAATTCCAGAATGGCACAGTTATTTGCTTCTGACTTGAATATTGACCGTTTAATTATGGGATTAGAGTTGTATGCTGGTCGTAAAATTGATCCAGACCATTCTTTGCTGATTTTTGATGAAGTGCAGGAAGTTCCGAGAGCATTGGCATCTCTTAAGTATTTTTACGAAAACGCCCCGCAGTACCACATTGTGTGTGCCGGTTCTTTGCTTGGTATCGCTTTGCATCAAGGCACATCTTTTCCCATTGGCAAGGTAGCTTTCTTAAAGCTTTATCCTCTTTCATTTAAAGAGTTTTTGATGGCAACAGATAAGGAACGTTTCGCCGAACTTCTTGATAAGCAAGACTTTGGGATGATTACATGCTTTAAGCAAACATATATCGACTCCTTGAAGCAATACTACTTTGTCGGTGGTATGCCTGAAGCTGTGCAAAGCTTCGCAGAGAACAAAGACTTTAACGAGGTTCGTGAAATTCAAAAGCGAATCCTTGCAGCCTACGAACAAGACTTCTCTAAACATGCTCCAAATGAGATCGTACCGAGACTTCGTATGTTGTGGAACAGTATTCCTTCTCAGTTAGCCAAAGAAAACAAAAAATTCATTTACGGGCTCGTCCGTGAAGGTGCTCGTGCAAAGGACTACGAAACCGCAATTATGTGGCTCAGCGATTGCGGTCTTGTTCATAAGGTCAGCCGAGTTAATGCAGCGGGTGTCCCGCTACGGGCGTATGAGGACTTAAAAGCATTTAAGCTGTTCGTAGTAGATGTTGGACTTCTGGGGTGTATGGCAGGACTCCGTCAGCGCACGCTACTTGATGGTAACGACCTTTTCGTTGAGTTCAAAGGTGCTCTTACACAGCAGTACGTTTGTCAACAGCTGAAAACCATCGAAGACTTGGATGTTTACTATTATACCAACGACAGAGGCTCCTGCGAGGTTGACTTTGTCGTTGACACAGGCGAGCAGATTGTTCCTGTTGAAGTAAAGGCAGAGGTTAACCTTAGGGCCAAGAGCCTGAAAACCTATCAAGAAAAATTCTCACCTGTAATTTCTATCCGAACATCCATGTCGGATTACAAAAAAGAAGAATGGCTCGTTAATCTGCCGCTGTATGCGATAGATCAGCTTACGGCTGTAACCAATGCCTAATAGAAGGAGATTACACAATGGCTGATATAAGAAAAGATCAAGAAAGAGACGAGCTCCATCGTGCAATATAGGCTGCGGATGGTCTGCGTGGAAGTGTAGATGTACCCTAGGTCTTACAATAGTTGCAACAAATGAATTACATGACTTTAGCCACGTTTTAGGTTGCAATTATGAAAAAGATCTACACTTATGAATACAAAATTAACCTTGTAAAAACCTTCCTTAAATCGCAGCAAGCAGACAACGAACTTTCCATTGCCGGCTTTGGCTGGCTTTGCTAAACAGCACTATCCGCATCTAAACCTTAAATCAGTATATAATTGGGTAAGTTCTTAAAAGTCCACAGCGGGTCAGGAGTTATCCATGTCTGAAAATGAAGTTCAAAATAAGTACGGTGCTAGCGCCACCTAAAGATACCACATTCTAAAGTTTGAGTGCGCCTTAAACATTTTAACTAAAATCTCCAAGAATACTCCTTCCTCTTTAGGTGGGAGATGAATTGTTTTTTTTTTGCTCTTACCTCTTTTGAGCTTAAATATATGATATAATTAAGTATAAAAAAAAGTTGAAACTCTATGTATCTTATAGTTAAACAACAACTTAAACATCTTTCTAAAGAAGAGTATCTTTCACTTTTAGGAAAGAGAATAAAGAGAGGACTATATCAAACTTCAAAAGGTTATATACTTAATGCAGATGTAAATGGAGCATTAAATATACTAAGAAAAAGTAATGTAGTGGACTTAGAAGTCCTATACAGTAGAGGTGAAGTGGACACACCTGTAAGAATAAGGATAGCATAGCTATCAAACTTCTTTAGAATTACTCTAATGAGTAATTACGAAGCTCCCACCTCTTTAGGTGGTGAGTAGTTCACGGCTATGTAGCGTAGGCTACGTGATATTTCTAAATACCATATATAAATATAAAGACCAAAGTTAAGTATATGTAAAAATAATAATAACTACAAACAAACTTATAAACAACAATTAAAATAACAACCCAAACAAAAACGTGTAAATATGTTCCGTAAGCTTGAAACTTGTTTTAGGACCTGATTTTTAGCTTATATTTTGGAGGTAGGAATGATTGAATGGTTTAGTAGCTTTAGTGCGGTAGAACAGGTGTTTTTAGCCATGGCTCTTATCGGGGGCTCTATTTTTGTAATCCAGCTAGTGATGATGTTGTTAGGTGGGGACACTGGATCTGATGGCACTGTAGCAGGGGCTGATTTTTCTAGCACCGACTTTTTATTTAAGTATTTTTCTTTACAGAGTTTGACTGCGTTTTTTATGGTAGCAGGTCTTACTGGGCTCTATGCTTGTTCTCAAGGCGCTAATATTTGGGTCGCCATTATCGTGGCTATTATCTCTGGGGCTATTATTGCTTGGGCCCTCGTTCGTTTCTCTGAAATGTTATTAAAACTCCAAAGTTCAGGTAACCTTAGTTTAAAGAATGCCATTGGGCAAGCTGGTTCTGTGTACCAATTAATTCCGGCAGATGGAGAAGGAAAGGTGGAAATTAATCTTCAAGGTCGCCGTCTTTATCCTAAGGCTATTTCTAAGAACAAAGAAGAAATTAAGTGTGGGGTCCGCATTAGTGTAGTTGATATCTCTGGGGACGATACTCTCGTGGTGACTCGAGAACAAAACTAAAAATTTAGCCCCAATTAACAAGTTTGCTTTAGTGGTAAATCGATTAAACCATTTGGCTAGATCTTATTTAGTTTTGGGGCGAGAATTTAAATTTTTGTTTGGCTCCGCATTCAATTTGGTTTGGCTTCGCTCTCAAGGTGGATAGGTAAGGCCGGTAAATAGGCCAGTAGATAATAAGTAGGTAAGCTAGGTAAGCAACTAGGCAAACAAACAAATAGATAAGCCAAAATTAGTGTTCTAATAACATACAAGGAGGTACAAGCATTACTCGGCCTTTTTAGAGCATGTTTTAAGAGGATTAGCCTCGTGCTTTTAAAACTAAAACCCTATTTAACTAGCTAGCGTAAGTATCTAGGTGGTTAGAAGTAATAAAATCCTAAAAAACAAAATCAAATTAAGAACTAAAACAATAAGTAAAAGAAATACGAAGTGAGAACAAGAATCCAAATGCGAATGAGTACAAGTAGCCTTGCTAGTTATCGTTCCATATTTTGTGTTCTACTTAAATCAATTCCCAAATAAAATCAATTTATACACTAAACAAAAAAGGAACTAACATGCCAATAATGATGTTACTTGTCGTGATCGTGCCAGTGTTCTTCTTGACCATGATCATTTTCTTTATGCTCCGTTATAGACGTTGTCCGTCTGACCAGATCTTGGTGGTTTACGGTAAGGTAGCTGGGGCTAATAAGTCTGCTAAGTGTATTCATGGGGGTGGGACCATGGTATGGCCGCTCTTCCAGGATTACGAATACTTATACTTAACCCCAATGACCATCGGTATTCCATTAACTGGGGCGCTTTCTAAGCAGAACATTCGTGTAAACGTACCATCTAGCTTTACCGTTCAGGTTTCTCCTGATGAAAACATCATGGGTAACGCTGCAATCTGTTTACTTGGTCAGTCTCAAGAACAGATTGAAGATATGGCGAGGAACATTATTTTCGGTCAGCTCCGTTTAACTGTAGCTTCTCTTACCATTGAAGAAATTAACCAGAATCGTGATCACTTCTTACAGGTGATTAGTTCTAACGTTGAACCAGAACTTAATAAGATTGGTTTACAGCTTATCAACGTAAACGTAACCGATATTACCGACGAAGCAGACTATATTGCTAGTATCGGTAAGAAGGCTGCTGCTGAAGCTATTAACCGCGCTAAGATCGATGTTGCTACCCAAGAAAAGGTCGGCTCTATCGGTGAAGCAGAAGCTAACAAGGACAAGGATATTCAGGTTGCGCAGAACAAGGCAGAAGCTGAAAAGGGGATAAAGGAAGCTGAAGCCTCACAGCGTTGCTATGTAGCAGACCAGGAATCTAAGGCCGTAATCGGTGAAGCTACTGCAACTAAGAACAAGGATATTCAGGTTGCGCAGAACAAGGCAGAAGCTGAAAAGGGGATGAAGGAGGCTGAAGCCTCACAGCGTTGCTATGTAGCAGAACAGGAATCTAAAGCTATCACCGGCGAAAACAATGCTAAGGCTGCTATTGCTCAGTCTAATGCTGAATTACAGGTAGTAGAAGCTGAAGCTTACCGTAAAGCTGAAGTAGCAAAGCGTGAAGCTGAAATCATCATTCAAAAGGCGCAATACGAAGCTGAAAAGCAACGTTTGAACGCTGAAGAAATAGCACAACAGGAAATCGATAAGCAAAAGCTCATCATCGATGCTTCTGCTATTGCTGAAAAGACTCGTGAAGAAGCACGCGGTGAAGCTGATGCTACCCTCCTCAAGTACCGTGCTGAAGCTGAAGGTCAGCAAGCCCTCTTAGAAGGTAAGGCTGCAGGTTATAGACGTTTAGTAGAAAGTGCTGGCGATGATGCTTCATTAGCAGCGACCCTCCTCATGATCGAAAAACTCCAGGATATCGTTAGTCTCCAGACCGAAGCTATTCGTAACATTAAGATTGATAAGGTTACTGTTTGGGACGGTGGCAATGGTAAGGGTGCAGATGGCAAGACTTCAACCGCTGATTTCCTTTCAGGTATGGTTAAGAGCTTACCACCACTTCACGATGTGGCTCAGATGGCAGGCTTGCAACTCCCTGAATACTTAGGTAAGGTACCTAATGTCGATTCAGTGGCAGCCTCTGTCGCTAAGGCTGAAGCTGCAACTAAGAATGCAGCTAAAGTTGCTACCACTAAGTAATTAGTCCGCAAGGCGTATTACATGTTTAAGTGCGACTTAATGCTAAGGTGATATCCTCCCCACCTATAGAGGTGGGGGACTTCTTGCCGAGTTCAGTTAAAAACTTAAAGGTAATTACCAAGCGTAAACTTAAAAAAGTTCTGGGAAATATGAGAAAATATCCCCGGAACTTTTTTTATGTTTTACGGGGTTGTGTTTTGGTGGGCGAAGTTTAGGTTTTTTGGCCATAAAGCAAATAAATCCAAGCTAAAACTTTAAAGTTTTTAGTTACCTAAACTAAGTAAAGACACCAATGTAGTATAGGCCCAAATATAGTACAGGCCATATTTCCCAACACCTTAGCGAATTAAAATTTTGTAAGCTAAAGCGTACCAAAAAGAGCGTACTTAAAAGTTCATGCCTAAAAGAGCAATGATTTGCCTATTGGGGAATATGTGAATCGGCGCATTTGGCTAGAGATGCATTATATAATCAAGGATAACGTCATATGAATTCTGACTCATTAGTTCATGATTTAAAGGTAGAGGCTACTTCGCTTCCACCTAAAGACTCTACTTCATCTAACGTAACTCCTAAGATACTTGAGTCAAAAGAACCAATAGTTGATGCCATGACCCAACCTTTAAAAAACGCCTTACTAGAAGCAGAGGAAGAAGTCGCTGCCGCTCTTTATACCGAGCAAGATGCAGAATTTATGCGTGAGGCTCTAAGCGAAGCTGATAAATGTTTAGCCTTAGGGGAAGTGCCTGTTGGGGCGGTAATTGTCAAAGATGGGGTAATTATTGCACGCGGTCATAATACGATGATTTCGGGCCATGATCCTAGCGCTCATGCGGAAATGGCTGCGATAAGAATGGCAGCAGTGGCACTTAAGAACTATAGATTATGTGGAACTACTCTTTATGTTACGTTAGAGCCTTGTATGATGTGTACAGGAGCTATTATTCATGCGCGGATAGATAGGGTGGTCTATGGGGCCCAAGACCCTAAAACCGGCGCGCATACGTCAGCGTTTACGTTATTACAAAATAGCTTGAACAATCACTACCCACAAGTAGTAGGTGGAGTTTTAGGAGCGCAATGTTCTCAAAGCTTATCGGCGTTTTTTAAAAGAAGAAGACAAGAACATAAAGAAGCCAAAAAAGCTAAGCAAGCGCAGCTTTTAAATGCGACTGCTCTCGAATCTAATGAAGCTAATGAACCAAGCTAAGCTTGTTTAAGCTTAGTAAAGTAATCTATATAGCTCTATATAGCTCCATATAGCCAAATGGTCTCAATATTAGGTGGGCAATCTTACTTATCAATCTTACAAGCTTACATGGGCAAGTAAGGCTAGCCGATATTACTTGGAGTAAATTGGGCTCTTGGTGTGAATAGAACCTTAAAATTTAATGTGAGTAAGCGCTAGTTAAAAAGTATCGATTAATCAAATGGTTATGATTGATATTGTGTGAGATTAAGGTTAAATGCACAATTTACACACAACTTGGGCACAAATTAGCCACAGGATACTAACAAGTTTGTACACAGAAAAAATAAGCGACAGAACCTAAACTCATAGTAAAAACTAAAAGTTAAGAGGTATTTAAAGTAGAAGATAGAAAGCGATTTAATCATTGAATGGTTGCGGGGGCTAGATTTGAACTAACGACCTTCGGGTTATGAGCCCGACGAGCTACCAGGCTGCTCCACCCCGCGACACCTGAAAGATGGGTGTATAATAGCATATTTTTTTATGAATGCAAGTTTTTTTAAAAGAAATGTTAAAACTGTCGCTGTTTTGTGCAAAATTACGGTTAAATACGCTTACGTCATACGGTTAGGTCATATATCTACGTTCACACTTACCTCCAAGCCTAGGTCTACACTTATAGGTCTACACTTGCTTTTGCGCCTAACTCCACTTGCTCTCACACCTACACCATACGAACTGCATAGGGAAAATAAAAAAAAGAGCCCATCTAAACGATGAGCTCATTTGATCACACTTGCTTTGGCATTCGTAACTTACTTACTCAGCTTAAGCAATAGACCTAAGATTAATCCTTTGGTGGCTGCACATCAGATTCTATGACTTCCATTTCTTCTGCGTGTTCAGCAGCCTTTTGAACTTCAACTTCCTTGAGGTAGTCGTAGATAGCAATCTGAGAACGAATCTTACGACGGTTGCCACGAGGTACGTACTTATTGATCTGATTGTTATCGATGATACGAGCCTTCATAGTGTCACGGAACTGAATGTTAAGGATTTCGAGAATACGTTTCTTAAGTACAGGTGACAAAATCGGAGTCCCAACTTCAATACGGTAATCGAGGTTACGAGTCATCCAGTCTGCAGATGAGATGTACATACGTGAATTACCATTGTTAAAGAAGTACATTACGCGTGGGTGTTCAAGGAAACGGTCTACAATACTGATAACCTTGATGTTTTCACTCAAGCCCTTAACACCTGGACGAAGAGAACACATCCCACGGATAATCATCTTAATTTCAACGCCTGCTTGAGAAGCTTCATAGAGCTTGTTGATTAAGATCTTGTCAACGAGGTTATTAACCTTAAGCAAAATCTGAGCAGTGAAGCCGGCTCTAGCATTGTTGATTTCGTTATCAATCATGGCCAGAAGCTTCTTACGTGAGTTGATAGGTGAAACCAAGAGATGGTCGAACTTAGGATGAATGTATGGGTATTCGATGAACTCAAATACATTGTCAACTTCGTTGGTAAGTTCTTCGTTCTTAGTAAAGAGCGCAAAGTCGGTGTAGATTTTAGCAGTTTTTTCGTTAAAGTTACCAGTACCGATATGGGCGTACTTAACAGGTACATTGTTTTCCATACGGGTGATAAGACAAAGCTTAGAGTGAATCTTTAAGCTTGGAACCCCAAAGAGTACCTTTACTCCGGCATCGGTTAAGGTGCCTGCCCATTGAATGTTGTTTTCTTCGTCGAAACGAGCCTTAAGTTCAACAACTACAGATACGTGCTTACCGTTGTTTGCAGCAGCAATAAGAGAATCGATGACGCGGCTGTTACGAGCTACACGATAAATATTGATCTTAATTGAGGTTACTGCAGGATCGTAGGCTGCCTGACGAAGGAGTTCAGTAAAGTAGCGGAATGAGTGGTATGGGTAATAGAGCAAGACGTCATCTTTAGCAATGGCATCAAACATATTACGCGCCGCATCGAATTCCATGCAGTTAAGAGCAGGGAGTTTTGGGTTTTCAAGGTAATCACGGCCCACATTAGGGAAGCCGATGAAGTCCTTGAAGTTGTGGTAACGACCACCGTCCATTACAGAATCAAAATCGTCTTCATTCATGGAAAGCTTTTGCAGTAAGAACTTAACCATGGTCTTAGGCATTTCTTTATCATATGCAAAGCGCACTGGTAAAGCGTCAAGACGCTGCTTTAAGCTTACAGAAATGTTTTCAATGAAAGAACGGTCCATCTGAGAAGACAAATCGTATTCAGCATCTCGGTTAAGCTTGATGGAGTAAGCTGCAATTTCAGTGTAATCAAAAAGGCCACGGAAAATATCATCAAGACCAACACGGATGATGTTATCAAGAATCATTAATACCTTATCACGCTTGTTGCTAGTAGGGATTTGAATGAATCTTGGTACCTTGTCGGTAGGGATTTCAATGAGCGCATATTTCTCATTGGTGTTATTAGTGCTCATCTTAACGGCAAGATAAGTATACTTGTCACGTAAGAAAGAGATGAGGTTTACAGACTTTTTAAGTACTACTGGAGAAATGTGCTTAAGCACATTATCTTTAAAGTACTTTTTAACCCATTCTTTTTGTTCAGCAGTAATTTGAGTTTCATCGTGAAGATAGATGTTGTGAGATTCAAGCTCTTTTAGGAGTGAACGGTAAGTTTTATCGAACACAAGGCTATATTCTTTAACTTTAGCTAAAGAATCTTTAAGAATAGCCTTAGCTCCGGTATCACGACCATTTTCTTCATCGATCATAACCTGACGCTTAAGTTCAGCGATCTTAACTTTGAAGAATTCGTCCTGATTGCTAGAGTAAATCCCTAAAAATCTAACACGTTCAATAAGTGGTACGGTTTCGTCTTGCGCTTCCTGAAGTACGCGGGCGTTAAACGACAGCCAGCTTATTTCCTTAGGCATCCATTGAGTTGACTCTGGTGACATTTTTTGTTCCTCGTTTGGTTGGTATCAGGTTGCGGGTGTAAACATCCGGCCATCTATCAAGCAGTAAATCTGCTGTATTATAGAAACAGATCATAAAATCCATGTTAAGTAAAAATAAAATCAGTGTTCTAAATCACGACTTAACAATTTACTTAAAATAAATTAATAATACAGTAAACGGTTGTTAAATTATAAAAAACGTTTATTTGTTTCTTTGAAACGTAGTAAATAATCAATGATATTTTGATTCAAAAATACGTTTTAAGTGGACCTACAATTCTCAATCCAAAACTTTAAGTAATGTTTTTACAAACTAAAAGTTTGGTGTACTTCAATTTTGTTTGGCCTTAACTAAGGCATATTGGGTTTAGCTTCTTATTATTCGTCTTCTTTAAAGCTATTTGTGGTGGCTTCTTTAAAGCTCTTAGGTTCAACTTCATTAAAGCTCTTGGGTCCAACTTCTTTAAAACAATTTTAGGTCCAACTTATTAAGGCTTACTTCTTCCTAAAAAAGTTCATAAGGCCACGGTGTTTTTTGTAAAACGGTTTACTATTTTTTAAAGCGTTAACACAAAACTCACTTTCCGGTTTGAATTTAATAAAATCGAGCGGGATATTATCAGCGTGAGGTTTAGCGACCACGGCAGCACCTTCAAAGAGATGAGTTGGTTCAGGATCGCCACAATCGACGATAACTAAGTAACTCATGTTGTTACCAGGCTCAGCTTCAGGACGAATCATAAGACGCAAAGTGGCAGAGTTTACGCAGTCATGCTGACTAAATTCATTTTTTAAAGCAGCAATCATTGCGGTAGGAGTTACTGCAGGTTCCCCAATGGCCACTTTACTCCCAGTTTTAATGGTGTATTCACGTCCATTTGGGTTTTTAGCTTGTGCATTAGTGATTGAAGCTAGCATTTCCTGGTTTAAAGTCATGCTCAAACCAAATGGGTTAATAACAATCCCAGCGACTTCTTTGGCTTTTAGGATGGTGGTTGCGATCTTGTAAAAATCTTGAGCCACATGACCTGATTTACTATTGCCGAATTTGTTGAGTTCAGCTTCGCTAGTAAAAACTGGGCAATAGTTTTCATTAGTATCGTTTTGTAGAAGGATGTAATTAACTTCGTTGTGTGCGGAGAGAATCATTCGACCTTGGTCGTCTTTTTTGATTTCGCCGCTGATGTTTACTGGCACAAGAAGTTTAGATGTTGTGAGAGCTTTAATGAACATTTGTTCATTGATAACGGTTTGTGATTCTGAAAGATGTGAAATGGCAAGCTCTAACTCATGACCTAAATTGTTGGTTGCTCCAGGTACTGCTTGTGACGTGGTGGAGTTTGGAACTTTATTATTAGGTTGGTTATTCTTTTGGGGAGCTTGGTCTGTAGTGGTGGTCATCTGTAAAATCCTCGTTATATTTTATTATGTTTTTAATAGGGTAGTTTAGTTGAGGGAGAATCTTTTGTTGTTGTTTTCGATAGTTTAAGGCTCGTGCTTAAACCTAAATTTAAGGATAAACACCAAGTCTAAGACTTGCGACCTCGCTTAACAATCTAGTAAAACAATCTAGCAAAACAATCTAGTGTAACAATTAAATAAGCGCCCAAAATAAGGTTTAGGCGGAAATATGTCACCAAAACTAACTAAAGTACTAGTATAGCAAAAGGAACTTATAGATGGGGGTCATTTACCATGAAAACTATGCTAGGTCGTGGCATTGTGAACTAGACGATGCTTTAAAGGAAAATATCGGCCTCTAGAGTTGAGAATTACCATAAATATTGCGACAAATGCTAAGATGAAGTTACCTTGACTAAAAAAGGAGCACCATTATGGATATGATATATTTAGTGCTTCCACGGCCTCCTGAAACAGTAGGGCGTGGGATCAGAAAAGATGGAGTTCGCAAAACTGCTCGTCGCGCCAAGACTCGAAGAAGTGCTGATGGCAAAGATGAGTACGCCGAGGCTAGTACTTCTTTTTTAGGGACGCAAAAGTTAATGGAAACGCAAGAGCGTGATCATGATGATGAGGATCAGCGTAACCGCGAGGAAGTAACATCAAATTTTGCGGATTCAACTACTAAAAGTGCTCAGGAAGCAGATGTATCAGCTGAGCACGATGATAGCGTAACTTTAAGGGCCAACTCACAGCTTGAGGCGGACCTTTACTCGTATCCATCATCTAATGCTTCTATTTCTATAGGTTTACGTTCCGAAGATCCAACTAGTATTGAGCGTCCTGAACAAGATGAAGTCGCCAAAACTAATACGCTAAACACTTCTAGCCTTAATCAATCCACGGCGCCAAAATTTAGCACGTCTACGTCTACGTCTACGTCTACGTCTACGTCTACGTCTACGTCTGCATCGGTATCGGCTAAGTCTTCTGATTCTTTAGGAAGTAAAATGCCAGCGCATGTAGTTACTCAAGTTACAGCTAAAAACCAAGGTCCAGCTAAAAAAACAATAGAAGAAAATAGTGAAGAGCCAAAAGTAGAGCTAGTAGAGTTGAAAGCAGTAGAACCAAAAATAAAAGAAAAAGTTAATCCCCAAAAGCTAGCAACCAAATCCCAAGGCCCAAAGTTAGCGACGGAGCCAAAGTTAGCGACGGAGTATGGACCGGGGATGAAAAGTTGCCCAACTGGCTTAGCGCCGGCGGTGCCACACTTAGAAGTTGAGGCTTAAGCGAAGATAAAATGGCTTAGGCCTAAGTAAAACTGATAACTTATTAACCTGAATGTGTTAAAGGCAAAAGCTTACACTTACACTCAAAAATCAAATATTAGATTTTAAAATGAAGTTTGGTGTGCTTGGTCTTCTTCGAGTTCCCGTTCTAGTCTGTCGTATTGACTTTGAAGCTCAGGGTGCGCTTCACGGTAGGCCACAAACTCTGGGCGGTTTAATAAACGCAAGCGCGCCAGATTGCCTGTCATACGGACATAGTTTACTAAAATACCATAACCAATTTTTTGGGTAGCTGGAGTAGCAAATAGATGGTGGCCTAGCTTTATATCTGCTCGGCGGTTTTGGTACTCGACAGTGTGGTAAACGGTAATCCAATACTCAGCTTCTTCGTTGTTACCTAAAGCGTAATAGGCATCAATGAGTTTAAGGATTTCTTCAGGCTGTAAAATTTCAGTATCTTTTAAAGCTTGGTAAGCCTTTTGGTATTCGGCTAAGGTATAGCGATTTAAGCTTGCTACAGTTACGTTCTGATTAGGGTTAGATTGGGTTAAAACCGGCTTTGGCACCTTAGAGTCATTGGTATTAGAGGAAGGGGTAACATTAGCCTCTTCTTGTGAAGCGTTGCTTACAGGCTCTATACTTTTCGCTTGATTTGGTTCTGCCTGGTTTGGTACTGTTTGGCTTTGTTCCGCTTGGTTTGAGGTCGGAGCTGAAGCAGCAAGAGCTTCGTGGTCTATGAGCGGAGGTGTTGCTCTAAATTTCATGAGAGCAAGGCATTGACGGTACTGTTTGTCGTAAAGTTGTTTTTGCAAAAGTAGGTAGTGCGGATTGATTGGATCAAGAGATTCTTTATATTCCGCTGCAACAGTTAAAGCGTACTCTGGTAAACCGTAAGAACATAGCTTCGCATGAGTGGAAAAGCTTTTAAGCTTTTCGTAGGTCAAAGGAGCGTTTGTGGCAGTAATATTATCTTCAACCTTAAAAGTTTGTAGTGGTTCAGGGCTTTTTCTTAAAAAAGTAGCTATATCATTATAACTTCTAGCTTTAGCTGAAGAACAAGCGCTGATGTTGAACGCACTAATTGCTAGCAAACCAATTAAGCAAGCGGTAGTTAGGAATTTTAGTTTAATTAGGCTTGATGCTTTGAGGTGGGCTGGAACAAAGTTTGTGGTTGGGCTTGGTGCTTGTTTAAGGCTTGGAGCTTGCTCCTGATGTTTCATTTTGATTAGTTTTTTAGAGTAAATAGAAGTTGGACTTTTCATGTGCTTTACCCCTTAAATGACCAAACACCAAAGGTTAAAAATTAAAGACTAGCGAGCGAACAACCTCGTTCTACGATAATAAATAGAAGCTATTAAAAGGTAACTAGATACCACGAACGTAACTCGATACCTTTAATGAAGTTCGTAATGAAGCTTGTAATGAAACTAGAAGTTCTTGTATATAACTAGCTTTTAAAGTGGAGTATTAAAACTTGGGCTTTTCGCAAAATCACCAGAAATGTCATATAAACGTCCATCAGGACCAAAGCTTACAATTAAACGTTTGCTTTCTGGTTCTTCCCAGCCACGACGAACATAGTTGATGTAGTACCACTTGTTTTTGTGTAGAGGGTTAGTAAGCATCGGGGTACCTAAAACATACTTAACCTGTTCTGGAGTCATGCCAACTCGTAGCTTATCCACGTCTTTTTGTTCAGTGAAGTTGCCTTGGGCTACATCTGGACGGTAGGCGCAAGCTGTAGTTGCTACCGAGCAGAGCGTAAGGCTTGCTGTGACGAGCATAAGTGAGGTTAATTTTTTTAGCATGTTTTTAAACTCCAGCTAATGACGAAAATTTTATCTATGAGGCTTTTATGTTGTGAAATAAGTTATTACTGACGTCATTTATTTAACAAACATGTGAACTACTCACCATCTAAAGAGGTGGGAGCTTCGTAATTACTCATTAGAGTAATTCTAAAGAAGTTTGATAGCTATGCTATCCTTATTCTTACAGGTGTGTCCACTTCACCTCTACTGTATAGGACTTCTAAGTCCACTACATTACTTTTTCTTAGTATATTATCGTATATTTAAGCTCAAAAGAAGTAAGAGCAAAAAAAAACAATTCATCTCCCACCTAAAGAGGAAGAAGTCTTCTTGGAGATTTTGGATAAATTGCATCTTTGAAGCTTTAAAGAACCTGTTAACCGAATTTTTGCTAATCAAATCTTAGATAATCAAATTTTTGAATTTGACTGATTGTTTAACCTCGATTCTCTTGATTACTATGAATCCGGAATTTCTATTTACTTGATTATAGATTACAGATAAGAGTTTTAGTTCCTAAATTCTTGGGAAAAATTATTTTTGAGCTAGCCAAAATGAGTCCATAGGAACCGAAAAAGCCAAATTTTGCTTCAAATTTTGACTGTTCCCACTGGCAAGCCCGTGGGGTTCTGATTGCCAAGTGTAGCTTGTAATCGTACACCTTTTTCAGGCTTTGGAGTTACAAGTGTAAATCTGTTTGAATCAGGATTTTCATTACCAAGCAGTCCTACGACCACATTAGCGGTAAATTTCTGTCTTACGACAAGGAAGTACAGTCAATCTTCCAAATATTTAGATTGTATATTTGTTTTATACTAATATCAAGTAGTAGAATGTAGTTTTTTCATAGAAAAAGCGGCTTTCATCCCACATGCAAGCGTGTGGGTTTTACGCCGCAATTTATAACGCAAAAGTGAGGTAAATTCGGAGTTCTTTTGTTGATTCTTGCGAGATTTAGATGGTAATTAAACTAAATATAGTGTTGAAGCATTGAGAATATAGTGTTGAAGCATCGAGATTGAGATAAAGAGTGAGTAAGGGCGAGCTAAAACGAGCGTGGCAAAAGTGGAGTTAAAGCCTAGCCTTGTCTTTTACCTAAAACGGGACTAAAAAATGGTATAACGCCAAAACATAAACGAAAAAGACATCAAAATTGCTCATTTTTATAAGTTTTTGCAAAAATGCCCTTGAAACTATAAAATGTGTCCCCATTTACTAACTAGAAACAAACTTACTTAATTTTTTAGGAGTGCTAAGACAATGGAAATGCGTGAAGAGGCTCAAGCAGCAAAGCAGGCGGAAGAACAGGATCAGACAGCAGCGGCTGCAGGTGAAACTCAGAATGCAGAAGGCTGTGCCTGCGCTAAAGAAACTCAAGCAACTGCCGCAGATGTAGAAGCAGACGTTGCGTCTGAAGTGGCAGCTGAAGCTGATGATTGTACCGCTAAGATTACTGAAGAATTAGAAGCTGCGAAAAAAGCATTAGCTGATGCTCAAGAAGAATGTTTACGTGCTCGCGCTGAAGTACAAAATATGCGTCGTCGTTGTGAACAGGACGTTGATAAAGCTAAGAAGTACGCTATCGACCGTTTCGCAAAGGAACTTATTCCAGTAATTGAACCGCTTGAAAAGGCAATTCAATTTGCTGATCGTGAAAATGAAGCTAGCAAGAACATGCTTGTTGGGGTTGAACAGACTTATAACCTTTTAATGAAGGCTTTAAAGAACAATCAGCTCGAAGAAGTTAATCCAGAAGGGGCTGAGTTCGATCCAAATCTACATCAAGCAATTCAATCACTTGAAAATCCAAATGTTCCAGCTAACCATGTAATGGCAGTAGTACAAAAGGGTTATGTATTAAACGGCCGTGTAATTCGTCCAGCTATGGTTATCGTTTCAAAGGGTGCTGGTAACACTGTAGATTCTAACGCTTAGATCTTTACTGGCTTAAAAATCCCTAAAAGTGAGCGCATGGCAACAGGCGCTTTAGTAAAAGCTCATAGGGTTAAAGCAGGGCTTTTATATAGGTTTAAACTTCTTTTGATTAAATGGTTCTAGCGTCAAACAAAAATTTTTAAAAAAAATTAAAAAAATTGTGTTTGAGGGCTTGAAAGCTGAAAAACAAGCACTATGTAGTAGTCAGAAGAGAAAAGAATTAGTTTAAGTTTGGAGTTTACCAACATTAGTTGTTGGGTTGTTGATAAGACCTCCAAGCTTAACAAACAGGTTAAATTATTGGAGAATTCTAAAATGGGTAAAATTATTGGTATTGACCTTGGTACTACCAACTCATGTGTGGCTGTACTTGAAAACGGTAATGCTCGTGTTCTTGAAAATGCAGAAGGTCACCGTACAACTCCTTCTGTCATCGGTTACACCAAAGATGGTGAAATCCTTGTTGGTGATGTTGCAAAGCGTCAGGCGGTAACCAATCCAGAAAACACTTTGTTCGCTATTAAGCGTCTTATCGGTCGTCGTTATGATGATAAAGAAGTACAGCGTGATATTTCAATCATGCCTTACAAGATTTGCCGTGCTGACAATGGTGACGCTTGGGTATCTGTACAGGACAAGAAGCTTGCTCCTCCACAGATTTCTGCTGAAGTTCTTAAGAAGATGAAGAAGACTGCAGAAGATATTCTTGGTGAACCAGTAACTGAAGCAGTTATTACTGTTCCTGCATACTTTAACGACCAGCAACGTCAGGCAACTAAGGATGCCGGCCGTATTGCAGGTCTTGATGTAAAGCGTATCATCAACGAACCTACTGCAGCTGCAATGGCTTACGGTGAAGATAAGGTAAAGGGCGAAAAGAAGATCGCTGTATACGACTTAGGTGGCGGTACTTTCGATATTTCAATCATCGATATCGATGAAGTTGATGGCGAAAAGACCTTCGAAGTTCTTTCTACTAACGGTGATACTCACTTAGGTGGTGAAGACTTTGATAACCTTTTGATCAACTACCTCATCAGCGAATTTAAGAACTCTAACGGCGTTGACTTGAGCAAGGATATGCTTGCTTTACAGCGTTTGAAGGAAGCTGCTGAAAAGGCTAAGATTGAACTTTCATCTGCTACCCAGACTGATGTTAACCTCCCATACATCACTGCTGATGCAACTGGTCCAAAGCACATGGATATCAAGATTACCCGTGCTAAACTCGAATCATTGGTTGAAGACCTCGTTATGAAGTCTCTTGAACCTGTGAAGACTGCTCTTAAGGATGCAGGCCTTAGCGTATCTGATGTTGACGAAGTGCTCCTTGTTGGTGGTCAGACTCGTATGCCTATGGTGCAGAAGGTTGTTGCTGACTTCTTCGGTAAGGAACCTCGTAAGGATGTAAACCCAGACGAAGCTGTTGCTTGTGGTGCTGCAATTCAGGGTGCCGTACTTGCTGGTGATAAGAAGGACGTACTTCTTCTCGACGTAACTCCACTTTCTCTTGGTATCGAAACCATGGGTGGTGTGATGACTACTCTTATCGAAAAGAACAGTACTATTCCTACTAAGAAGAGTCAGGTGTTCTCTACCGCTGAAGATAACCAGCCTGCAGTAACTATTCGTGTATTCCAGGGTGAACGTAAGCGTGCTCAGGACAACAAGCTCCTTGGCAACTTCGACTTAACTGGTATTAACCCAGCTCCACGTGGGGTACCTCAGATTGAAGTTACTTTCGATATCGACGCTGATGGTTGTATCCATGTAAGCGCTAAGGATAAGAATACTGGTCGTGAACAGTCAATTACCATTCAGTCATCATCAGGTCTTTCTGAAGAAGAAATCAAGAAGATGGTAAGCGAAGCTGAAGCTCACTCAGCTGAAGATAAGAAGTTCGAAGAACTTGCTACTGCTCGTAACCGTGGTGATGCTACTGCTCACGCAGTTAGAAAGCAGCTCTCTGAAGCTGGTGACAAGGTACCTGCAGATCTTAAGTCTAAGATTGAAGATGGTTGCAAGGAACTTGAAGATAGCTGCAGAGGCGACAACAAGGACGCTATCGAAGCTGCTGAAAAGAAGCTCATGGACGTTTGTGGTTCACTCGGTCAGTACACTCAACAGGGTTCTAACGGTACAGCTGGTGCTGAACAGCCTCAACAGGAATCTAAGAAGGCTGATGATGATGTCATCGATGCTGAATTTGAAGACGTTAAGGATGACAAGAAGTAACAGAGTGTCTACACAACAGGCTTTTTAACTGTTACTAGGATGAAACGGATGCCGTCCGGTGATGGTGTCCGTTTAATCGTATATTAGTCATCGGTCTTACATTTAACTTTATTTTAAAAGGTGTAGCTAAAGCAAAATGGCAGCAGAAAAAAGAGATTATTACGAGGTTCTTGGTATTGATAAGAATGCCGATGAACAGACAATAAAGCGTGCCTTCAAGCGTCTGGCGATGAAGTACCATCCAGATCGTAACCAAGAACCAGGGGCAGAAGAAAAGTTTAAGGAAATTAACGAAGCTTATGCCGTCTTAAGTGATCAGCAAAAGCGTGCGGCTTATGACCAGTACGGCTTTGCCGGTGTTGACCCTAACCAGATGGGTGGTGGGGCCGGTGGCTTTGGTGGCGCTGATTTCGGTGACATGTTCGGGGATATTTTTGGAGATATCTTTGGTGGTGGTCGTCGTGGTGGCGGGCCTCGTGAACAACCAGGTTCAGATATTGAACAGATCTTGGACATCACTTTGCCAGAAGCTGTTAAGGGCACAAGTAAGGTTATTAAGGTTCGTACTTATGCTACTTGCGATACCTGTCATGGTAGTGGCTGTGCCGATGGTGGTAAGCCAGTTACTTGTCCAAACTGTCATGGTACTGGTCAAGTTCATATTCGTCAGGGCTTCTTTGCAGTAAGCCAGCCATGTCCAGTATGTCATGGTAGCGGTCAGAAGATCGATAAGCCATGTCCTGATTGCCATGGTGAAGGGCGTGTACAAAAAGTTTCAGAAGTTTCAGTTAAGATCCCGGCCGGGGTTGATACAGGGACTAGAATCAGAGTATCTGGTGGCGGTGAAGCTGGGCGTAATGGGGCTCCATCTGGAGACCTTTATATCGTAATCCGTGTAGCTCCGCACGATATCTTTGAACGTGATGGTCTTGATCTTCATGTTAAAGTACCGGTTTCATTTGTGACGGCAGCACTTGGTGGTAAGGTTGAAGTTCCTACTTTAGATGGTAACGTAAGCATTACAATTCGTGAAGGTACTCAGTCAGGCGCTAAACTTCGTGTTACTGGCCGTGGGGTCCGTTCTCTCCGTGGTGGCAGAATTGGTGATCTCTATTGCCATATTCAAGTTGAAACCCCTGTAAACTTAAGTACTGAACAAAAAGAAATGTTACGCAACTTTGAACGTTCATTAAATGGTGGCACTACCCCAGAAACTGGTAATGGTAATGCTTCAAATGAACATTCACCACGGGCGAGTAACTTCTTCGAAAAGGTAAAAACTTTCTTTAATGACCTTAAAGGTTAATAGAAAACTTAGACCTTAAGTAAAACTAAGGTTGTTACGCGTTTAAAAACGAAGAACAAACGTAAAATCACAAACCTCTAGGTTGTAAAACCTGGAGGTTTATTTTTTGCGTGTGAAAAATTTTTGACGCGGAATAAAAATGGCGCAGAAAAAATTATTGTTTTAGGTAGTACGCGTGTTTACGCGAAGCTTAAAAGATCGCAGCCACCTTAGCGCCTAAATTAAAAAGTGGTCCCAAAGTTCTAAACCGACAGTAAACAAAATGCTTATCAAACGTGAGATAAAATTCTTCACTGCTCTGTATTTAACATTACTTGAAGGAGAGTAAGTGAGAGTTTGGGGAAGATTTTTTTGGAGTGATTTTTGCTGACTTGACCTAAAATTATGTGCCAAACGACCTAGATAAAAATTGTTTTAACCTCTTAAAGTGATATCAATGGCATTATTAGAGTCCTAATTTGTCTAAACATTAGTAAGTACGCATGAATAAAAGAATTTTGTAAAGAATGGCTAAAACAAAGGCTT
>ERZ1034739.20-NODE-20-length-70716-cov-116.909766_pt1 | contig 70716 bp, 94 predicted proteins | sample MGYA00520636_ERZ1034739 | MGnify/ENA primary metagenome ERZ1034739 (study PRJEB33766, sample SAMN09781703) | gut metagenome | biome: gut microbiome | host: Homo sapiens | place: Madagascar | study: EMG produced TPA metagenomics assembly of the PRJNA485056 data set... | reverse complement strand
TAATATTAGGTAACCCCGCCTCAACAGCTGTACCAACACTATAAGTACCAGCACCTTCAGCAAATCTGTCTCGCATATCTGGAAGATTAAAGGTTGAACCTGTACCACCTGTAAAAGTAACATCATCACCTGCAACTAAAGCTACTGTGGTTTCCCATGTGATATATGAGTTGTTTACAAGCTCAGTGGCTTTTTTTACTGTCTGTGTTTCTACCAATGAACCTTTAAAATATGTGGTAACATCAAAACTTGATGCATCGCTTTCATTTGTTGCAACAGTTACTCGGATTGAATTACCGTCTTCACCGTCAAATACAGCTGTACCAAACTTAGATGAGGCATTGATACCATCACCTTTTCCGTAAAGAGTACCAATAACAGCAAATAAATCGCTATAAGTCGTACGTGATAATGTTGCGCCGTTACATAGTAAAAAACCTTCAGGCACCTTATCTCCGGCAATGGTTAATACAGCGCCAGTCGGAACGTTAGACATTCTTTTTAGTAAATCTACAAGATATGCCTTTGTCACTGGATTATGATCTTGTACTGGATCAGGAACAGTAACATCACCTGTAAGCACTGGTGACTCAAGATCAGCCTTTGTAGCAAATTTTGCTAATAGGGCAGTGGCCAACTGGTCAATTTTATCTCTTGAAGGAGTACCACCTAACTTCTCGATAGCATTTACAATTTCTTGAGTAACAGCATAGAACCATGCAGCACCAGGTTGAGTAGCTGGAATTGCTAAAGATGGTGAGCCATTTGTTGGATATCCTTTTGACTTTAGACTAGTAAGTTCTGGTGCAGTGTCAACTGCATCTGATTCGTAGATATGATCCATAATGTTTCCTTTTAATTACCGTATTGAAAGATAACACCTGATTGAGCAGGTGCTAATGATTTAATCTCGCATTCAAAGAGTTGGTCGCCCCAAATTGCTAGTGGGTTATCAACACGAGTATTAGCTCTGAAATAACGCACGTTGGTACGATCTACAGTGATAGTCATGAAATAGTTTTTCCAATCAGGAGTGTAGAGCCTCTGATTAACTCTAGAACGTACTGTAAAAGTGTCGAAGTTCTCGATAGATACTGCTGAATAGCCCATTGAAGAGCCGATTAAGCTTACAAGTTCACCGAAAGTGTAGCCTTGAGTTGCAATCTTAGTTACTAAGACATTGCGATATTCTTCAAGGGAGGCTTGAGAATATTGTTTTAAGCAATCATCAGGAATGCCCCACTGATAGAACCAATCGGTGAGTGTAACGCTTGCTGTGCGTGGGTCTGATTCGTCGATAAGTTTTAAGATGTCAGCATCAACTCTTGCAAACTCTGAAGCAGCAATCTCTAACATCTTGTTGAAAAAGCACTCGTCTTCAAGGTCCCACGCAGGTCCTTTGGGCAAAAGAGCTTTTAAGATTTGCAAATAATCACTTGCAGAGTATCCTAATCCTGTTGCCATGTAATCTCTCCTACGGTTGGTAAGTAAGAGTTACTATCTGCTACGATGTCAGTTGTAGGCTCAACGATGATGTGATTATCTTCAGTTGAGATAGCTGAAAGCACAGCGTTGACATGAGATAAGTAGATAGTGCCACCAGGCATTGATTCTTTATTGAATAGCTCTCTAATAGCCTTTTCAGCAAGATCACGATTAGAAAGATTATCAGGGTAAATCTTCAGGGTAAAATTGAAAGGTTGCGCAATAGGTGATACAACGTAGTTAGTTGCTAGTACATTGGTTTTAGTATTCAAGTAAGCTTGTACTTTATCTACAAGTGTGCCATCAGGTAACTCGTTATTAGTATCAACAAAACGCACTGTAACAGTACCATCTCCATCCTCTTTTGGATAACACCATGCTTTGCCTACACCTTCAACCTCTTGTGTCCATGCGATATAGTCAGCTTTAGTGCCTTGACGTGGTGGTTTTTGAGTTCTAGCTAATACACGAGCTCTTAAATCAGAGTCACTCTCAACGTCGGTGGCTTGAGTAGTAACTTGTACTAGCTTTGCCTTAAGCACACCTGCAATAGGAGATGGTAAGGTAAACTCTGTACCGTCTTGTGGAGTGTAAGCTGAGCCAGCTAGTAGAGCGCGTACAGTGCAAATTCCTTCTGAGGTTAAGGCTGATGTAGTTTGATATTGGCTACCGATACTTTCTTGAATTAGAGTACCAACAGGAACGTTTACTAAGCCGTTTGCAAACTCAAACTGTACTTGAGCTATAGTCTTTGTAGCTTGACGTCTTACTAAGCCAAAGATTGAAGCTTGACGTTCAAGAAATGACGTATCGGCTGTATCAGAGAATAACTGCTTTCTGCCATACTCGATAGCTGAATATAAGCCATGAGATACACCTGCGATGACACGTTCAAATACAGCAAGATCGGAACGTCTTAGTTCGTCAGTGGTTAAGCGTGCTACAGAGTCATTGTGCACTCTATCAATAATCTGTTGTAAGGTAGGTCTAAGAGTTGCCATTTAGTACATCCTTAATCTTGTAAGTAAGATTAGAAGTTGAAGTAGTGAGTTGAACATCTAAGTTGATACGATTAGGATCGTCTTCGTCGCGCTCAACGTTAACTGTGATATCTGAGCAAATACCATCATCGATAAGCCACTTTAGCGCATCGTAGGCATACTCTTGAGCACGATTGATAGTTTCGTCTGTGATTTTTTGACGTAGTAAAAGCCAGAGTTTAGAGCCGATTTTATCGCCTTTGTTTTCAGCAAAAGTATCGCCCCACCATCCCATACGGTGATCGTTGTCGACTTCATCTGATTGGCTTGCTCTTTGCCATGTAAAGAGTGAGATGACAACGGCTCTAGATAAGCTATCAGTCATATCCGCACTGACTTGTGCGCCGTTTAGGAATAGTTGCATAGTAGCTCCAGGATTGCTGCTTTAATTTGGTTATGGCATAAGTGAGATGATGAGAAATCAAAGATAATCCACTGCTCATTTACTTTAGCAGCATAAGCTACGCAACCTACAATGTAAGTTATATTGATTAGTTGCTCTTCAGAAACAACAAGGCCACTCCAATATATGGAATGGCCGTTGCTTGTAACATCATCTACGATTCTAGTCCAATTATCTTTCGAACATTTAATAATTGGCCGTTTTGATTTTGGTATTTTTACAATCATAGAGACATATATTTCACCTTACATTAAATATGTATAAATCAGTTTTTCGATCACTTTGCGATCAATTATGTTTACTTAATTCCAAATAACCTTCTAATAAAGTTATAAACATTTTTAAACCGTCAAAAATAATTTGAGTTTGCATAAAAACAGAAAAGATTAGTCCTGTTTTATAAATATAATCAAATTGGAAAGATGCTTTTACAAGTGTTAAACATATAATGAACAATGAGACATATACTTCAAACTCTATAACTGTTAGTTTTATGCCTAAAATTATCTTTTGGTTATTTATGCTTTTTTTATTGAACTTAGCAAAGAATGTTAGAAGACATGAAGGGGCAACTAAATAAGTAGCAAAAAATAAGCTAACTAATGCTATTAATATATCTATGAAATTTTTATCTAATACCTCATCAAATAAAGCGTTTTTTAAGAAAGTTATATCAATATAAACGAAAATGGCAGATATAAAAACGCCGACTAGTAAACTAGCTTTATTTTCAAGAAAATAGTTAAATAATTTTTTCATGGTTACACCACATATTTTCTTAATTTTTGAATTAGTTCTGATAATTCATTAGAGAATTTTTGATTATCTTTCATACATGAATCTAAATTACTGGATCTTACACTTCTTATTGATTTATCTAATTTACTATTAAACTCAATTTTGCCATTATCGTCGTAAGCAGTAATATTTGAACTAGCAATACCCTCTGTAGTTAGATCGCTCATTGCTATAAAATCAGGATTATTATCATCTATATTTAATGAACTATTTGAACTTGCTTGTAAATTTAAAGATGCAGTTTCAGCTCCAGAGTCTGCTCTTAAACTTTGAATGAGTTCTGCTGCATTTTTATTGTTCACGGACATATTCTGCGAGTGAACAGTAAATACAAACTCTTTGATTGATTTTTTATTGCTTTTTACAAAATCCCAAAATGTATTTGTTTCTAGAATTGGGTTAATTTCTAAAGTAAGAAATGCACTTTTACAACTTAAAGTTACATTATTAAAAATTAAGGTTTGCAATAAATCAAAACTAAAACAATTGTTATCCTCTATAGCTAAAACTTGTGTATCCCTACTTTTATCAACAACAATATATATTTGCTGATTATAAGAAGGTTCTTTTCTGATGGTTATTAAATCTTTATCTTTAATATTGGTAGTTGATTTTTTGCCAATTTTAAAAACCAAATAATCATCTTCATCTTTTATTTCATTAGAAGTATATAGCGTTTTGTCATCATCATGAATTTTGATAATTTCATTTTTAATATATTTTATAAAAAGCTCATTTTTATGATCAAAAGCTTCTTTAGCCGTCATATTTTCAGAACTAAATGACCTTTCATCAATTATACCGTTATCAATGCATAGCTGATATCTATAACAATTAAATTTCATTTTAAATTCTTAATTTCCGCTAAGTTTTAGTAAAGCCATATAAAAGGGGACATAGATAAAATAATTTAATGAACGGAATAAATTCGTTATTCCACTTAATCCATCTAGATATACGATTACAAAAACGCCAAACATCCAAATAGACATACAAAAAGCCGATATAGCATAAAATATTTTCTTGAACGCAGTTATTAAACGTTTTAGATTATCATTCTTTATATATGAAGTCTTCATTTACTGCATCTTGATAGTAAATCAACAAGATCTAAATCTGTAGACTTTTTAATGTACTGTTGTAATTCTTCTTTTGTAGTTATCATTTTATTTGCCAACTTTAGTTGAAAAGATGAATTATAAATATGTAGATATATTGTGTAATAAGTAATGTACTATAAAAAGGATGAGCCACTAAAAGAATAAATAAGCTTAATCCACTCCCTGTATAGTAGTTTGGTAATCCGCCATAACTAATGAAATCATACAAGTTAAACAAAAAACCTGGTATGTATAAAACTAAAATAAAATAGAGAAAAATCTTTAACACTCTCTTTAGGATTTTCATATTTTATCCTTGTTAATTATGATCTTTTCTATAGGTAATTTTAGTTGATATACTTTCTTTTTCAACATCAGAAAAAATTAAAAAGTCCTCGCCTTTATTTAAATTTTTTCTAAATTGATTAAATTCATTATTAGTTAACCAATGATAATTGTCTTTATATTTTTTGTAAGGAGAAAAATCTTTATCTTTGTAAGACCAACATAAATAGAAATTTATTCCTACAAAGTTAAATTTATCTTTAACATATAATCCGATTTGCTCTACAGTAATAAGAAAACTTCCATTTGCTTGTTTTTCTACTACTCCTTTAGCGACAGCATTTATTACAAAATTACCCATAGCTATTGATAAACCATCTATAGGCTTTAGGCTGACATCAAGCTCATCAACTGATCGTTGGTTAAAGTAAAACCGATCTTTTTCTTTATAGCTTACATTGATAAAGTCAAATTCTCTTGGATTATCAAAATAACCATTTTCTTTAAGGATGTTAATCAGTGAAGTTTGACCTTTATCATTTAAACAGTTATCAATTAGGTCTTGTTTAACTTCTACAAACCTTTCAAACTGATTAAACCAATCAAAACTCAGAATCTTTGCTTTATCATAATCTAAAGAAGATGACTCAACAGATAGTGCATCTGATCTTAGCCACTTCTCAAACATCTGCTTTAAGTAAATCCACCCTTGTTTATCTTTTTGTTCTTCTGTTTTATCAATCATAGCTTGGCAGATTTCAGGCATAGAAAGGATTGTTCTATCAATCTCATTAGCATCATCAAAGAATACTGCTTTTACGGCTTTAGCTCCAATTTCATTACCTGCAAGTTCGCCCCCACTATTACCAACAATTACATTGCTTGAACCTTCAGCTACAGTACCTCCACAGTCAACTCTGTCACCTACTCTAGCTACAGCTTTACCATTAACAAATACATTAGGGGCACCTTCTGCAATATGCGGTGTATGTGTAGCATGACCTGTACAACCGTGATTTTGATAAGCACAATCGACAACACCGATAGGCTTGCCGTTTACCAATACGTGAGAATAACCTTCAATTAAAGGAACGGCAGGACAACTATCATGCCCTGTACATTTATCACCTACTCTAGTTGCTGCTGGCATTATTCTAAGTTTACTCCTGCACCTTTTAAGGTTAACTGACCACCTGCTGTTATAGAAATATTACCTGATGATGTAATGTTAATATTGCTAGCTGAGTTTAAATTTATATCTTGAGAGGCTTTAATGATTACAGTCTTACCAGCTGTTACTTTAACACTATCAGTTGTCTTCACTGTGATAGGTGAGTCAGCGCCGTCAATCTCAATACCATCTTCTTTGAGGTATACATGGCGTTTTTTATCGTCATAAATGCATACTTCGCCTGTCTTCATATGGGTGATACGATATCGTCTATCAGTTACAGATAGCACAATGCCATGCCCTCTTTGGTTACCTAAGAAAGCTACCATGGCATCGGTTTCTTTATCGCAATGAGGCTCTGAAGAAAAGCCGTAAGGCTCTAAATGCTCAAGCTCATCTTGTACGTAGTTATCCTGTAACTGTACTTGCAACTCTCTAAGCTGATCGTCATTCTTACTTGCTGTGATAGTGCCACGCTCAATAGTAGACATTAGTATTTATTCCTCTCTAACTTTACGCTTGAAAAGCCGTCAGACTTCTTAGGTTTGGTATTCTTCTCAGTGCCTTTCTTAATTTCAATCTTAATGCCTTTGATTGGTACAACTTCAATCTGTGTAGTAGTGCCACTAGAGCTTAGGCTATAAGTAACCTTTTGGATTACCATTTCCTCGTGTAAATCAAGAAGATCATCATCAACTTGGACTTTCTGATTTATACACCACAATTCACCGTTAAATTGTCTCCAACCGACAACGGTATACGTTACCTTTTTAAACTGAGCTCTCTGATATTCAGCCTCATTTTGCGCTGCTTGGTCGCAATCAGCTTTAGTTGCGTTGTTTTCAGCTTTTAAGATCTTGTAACGGTTACGAGTAACTAAATTATCAGGACATTCACCATCAGTTTGACTTTTAAAGCCTGCGTTACCTGTGGTGCCTTTTTGGTTTCCTAGACACTTATATAAACTAAATAACTTAGAGCCATCAAAACTTGCACTTGCACTTTTGATATTTTTTCCAAGTGTTAAATGTTCTGCTGCATTATCAAAACCTAACTTGATAATTACTAAATCACCGTTTTCATCATCTGTTAAGGTTAAATCTTCTTGTACGACTTGATCTTTAATAATTTCATGCACAGTTTTAGATGAGTCAACAGAGATTTTTACTTTCTTAGCAAGTTTTGTTGTGATAGTAGAGTCATTATTAGCTTTAAGCTTAATGCCATACCCACCTACTAAAGTTGCAATAACTTTGCCTAAAGTCTCTGATGTAAAGGAGCGCGAAGTTACATTAGCACTAGCATATGTAAGATTGTTTGAACGTGTGTTAGCAGTTGCAAAAGAGCTACTAAAACTAATTGCTTGTCCTTCTGGTAATGGGTTGCAGTCAACAAGATCTTCAGTCTTTGAGCGACCGCTAATAGTTGCTGTTACGCTATTAGAATCGTAGCTAATCGGAGTTGCATCAATATATCCTGAAAGTACAAGATCATCATCGATATATACTTGAATTGGGTCGCCTACTTTGAATTTAGTAGACAAACGGTCTGAATTTGGTAGTTTGGCAGTTACTCCAATTAAGAATGAACGAGCTAGGGTATTTAGCTCTGATGTAATGCTAATGCTAGTCCAATAGTTATATTCTTCTTTAGTGTTTAAAGCTACTAGTCTTACTTTGTTTTCCATAAATAAAAAACCACGCTCTAGGCGTGGCTCCATTTAATTTAACTTATTACAAATCGTTGTTTTTGTGGGGGCTGAATAGCGACATTGATAGAGTTTATGATCAACTAAAACCTCATAACTCTTTTGCATATCCCAATAAGCAGATGATTCTTCAGAAACTCTAACAGGCTTAAATTTTTTATATTCTTCATCACTTCGTTTTCTTTCTTCTTCAGTTACATGAGATCCCCAATGCGCATTCTTAGTCTCTTCCCAAGACAAACGCTCTTGCTCTCTTTGCTCCTCAAAGTAATTGTGTAAAGACTTACATGAGCAAAGATTTAAAGACATAACAACAAAGATTAGACAGGATAATTTCTTCATACTTACCTCTTATTAGTAAGTATAAGTCAAATTATCATGATTTTCTTAAAATCAAGCTGTTACATGCAAAAAGCGGATTTATGATCTGATTACGTCTTGCAATCTCATCAACTCTACTTGCATCTTCATACTTGTTATAGGCAAGAACAAGCAAAGGTGTTGTAGTTGGTAGCGTTACGTCTACAAGCTCACCATCTTTTAAAATCTCACTTGTTAAGGTCTGATAAGTGTCGATGTAAAGCTCTTCTAAGCTCTCATAGACATCTAGCTCATCAGCTTCAGCAATGATCATCTCTTGCTCAATAGCATTAAGTAGCTCATTTCTGATTTGACGAATTTCAATGTCAGATTGAGTAGTAACATCTTGCTCATCGTCGGTATCACTATCAATTGATGATGAGATTAAGCTTGCAGAGCCTACTGCATTTGCAAGCATAACTTGACGTGCAAAGATGGTTACAGCTTGATTTGCTATATCTACTGATGACGATGTATTACCTGAATGAGTAAGACCAGGCTTTTGAATTGTATCAAGCAAAGACTTAGTACACTCACGCCAATTGCGCACACTATTAACATATTGACCTAAGCCGATAGCGCTCATTAACTCTTTGCCAAAGCTCATAGGGCTTAAGCTTAACAAATTGCTTGCTGTAGTTTCTAAGTTAGAAATGCTATCACCTAAATCGAATAGCTTAGATACGTTGCTATCTGATAGGCAACCTAGTACATCGGCAATTGAGCCATTGGCAATCTCATCAATAATACCTGATAAGTTTTCAATATCGGTCATAGTTAAGTCAAACTTACTCAAAGCCTCTTCCATAAAGGAGTCGACTTTTGCACGTAACTTATCGCCCCATGATGCGCCTTCTTTAGGCTTGTTGAGTTGTCCTGCTTCTACGAATGTTAAGCTAAAAGTAGTAATGCCTTGAGATAAATTCCAATTTACTTGAGGCTTTTCAGATAGATAAACCTTTAAACTACCAAGCCATGGGTGAACTAATGTACCAGGTTCAGAATTTAAAGGCTTTTCTAAAGCTTCAAGTAAACGCTTAGAACGTGCAATGTAATCAGCACCAACGATAAACGCTGATACTGTAATGATACGAGTTGCACGACCAAGATCTTCACCGTATGGAATATCATTTTGTGGGTATTCATGAACAACCACACGGCGACCGAATTTAAGGTTTGAAGATGTTACTTCAAAGGAGACGCCGTTATATGATGCCTTTCTTAGCTTCTTAGAAAATAAAGACATTATGCTCTCAATGCTCCTCTGTTTTGGACGTTCATATTCAAGTTTTCATTGTCCTTCTTAGGCTCAACGTCAGCTTTTACACCTTCGTCGGCGTGAACCTTAATATCTAAAGTGCCTTCCATCTTGCCTGTAGTACCTTGCACAGCTTGTGCAGTGGTAAGTTTTTCATCAGCACCTAAGCCGATTGCACTTTTAGCACTATCCCAAACACTAGATACAGTATCACCTACTTTTGAGCCCCAACCTTTCACAGTATCAATCTTACCTGCGATGTTATCGTACATATCCGCAAAAGGCTTGAAGAAAGTATCATAGATACCATTCCATACTTCTTTGAAGAATGCTGTTAAGCCGTCAAAAGCTGATGTGATTGCTTGTGGAATTTTGCAAATAAAGTCTGCAACTTCTTTGATAACTCCCCAAGCCCACTTAAAGTAGGCACAGATACCATCCCATAGAGCACCGTAGAAGGTTTTTACTGTCTCCCAATACCAAGTGATACCTTTTGCAATAGCACTCCAATAGCCACCGAATACATCTTTAACCCACTCTACAGCCTTCCAAAATGCATCGCAGATACCATTCCATAAGTTAGAGAACCAATCGCAAACAGCATCCCAATTTTCATAAAGCTTATAAACGCCGTAACAGAGTAAGGCAATTGCTGCAACGATGGCGCCAACAATAAGGATTACAGGATTAGCCCATAGCACGGCATTAAGAGCCCACATAGCTTTTGCTACAGTGCCAATAGCGCTTACAATGCCAAAGATTGAAGTTAGTAGCTTACTTGCAAAGATAGCGCCTACAGCAATAGCTACAGTCTTAAGACCACCTAAAGCTTTAAAAATTGAGTTGCATTGCTTAACAAAGTCAATCATCGTAGAGATTAACTCTTTGAAATCGATTTGCTTTATTGTCTCAGCAAACTCTCTGCAATAGTCAACAATCGCAGTTGCGATCATCTCACGATTGACAATAATCCACTCACGAAAAGCGTTAATCATCGGCTCGATGATAGGGATAATATGCTTACCAATTGAGAGTGATACACCTAAGAGGGAGAACTTCAATCTATCTAAGTTATCACCAAAGGCTTTTGCACTATCAACACCATCTTGATCTACTACAATACCCAGTCTTTCAGCTTCTGCTGTAAGAGCGTTAAGTCCTTCAGCGCCACCTTCAAGCATTTGAATTAAGGATTGACCGCCACGACCGAATAATTGTGTTGCGATGTAAGCTTTTTGACTTTCAGTTGCTTGTGAACGCATAGCGTTAGCGATATCAGGTAGCAATTCTGTAGTAGTACGCATTTTGCCGTTGGCATCAGTCATTGAGATACCTAACTGCTTAAAGACATTCACTAAAGTCTTGTTCTTGCCTTGCACGGCATTTGCTAAGTTCTTAGAAAAGATACCTAAACAAGCATTTAATTCTTCTTGAGATGAACCTGACATTTTAGCAGCGTAACCATAACGCTGAATATCTCGAGCCGTACCACCAACTTTAGTTGCAGCATCTTGCGCAGCACTTGCGTAGTCTGTGAATGTACCAATAGAACTCTTAACAGTTGCAGCAACTGTAGCAAAAGCTCCACCTAAAGGAACAGCCATTAAAGCACCAAAGGACTTGCACTTATCAGCAAGCTCATTTTGGCTCTTCATGAAGATCTTAAAGTTTTTGCGTAACTCTTTTAATTTTGGTGATGCTTTATCGCTTAATTTAAATAGCATCAAAAATTTCTTTTCTTTTGTATCAGCCATAACTACCTCTTAGCTTTTGATGCTTTGTTAATTTCGTTGGAGATCCTAACTGCGTTCTTTGACATCTCTTTAATCATGTCAAAATCTAAATTGATAACGTCTAGGGGCGACATATGGAAGAAGTAAGCAATATCGTAACAAAGCTCAGTTACCTGCTCGATATTGCTTTCATCGACTATGCCTAATCCATAAAAAAATCTTGTAGGACTTTAAAACATTCCATTACGTCTACAAAAGACAATGAATTAACAACGGATGGTGGTAAAGCAGCGCAACTTTCAATGTATTTTCCTACAATTTCCATCTTTGGCTTAATACTTTCATTTGCGCCAAATTCAAAAGGCAAGTCTAGCTTTCTAATTAAACCAAAAGAAGGTCTATTCATAGTAAGTTCTGTAAGCTCAGTGTCACCTTGCATTACAGGGTGCTTTAATTTAACTGTAGTTGCGCCTGGTAATTTAACTGTGATTGCCATTTAAAAATCCTTGTTTAAAACAAAAAATAAAAGGGTGATAACTACTTGAATTGCCACCCTCCTTTAGTTATTAGTTAGTCTGTAAAAAACCTTTTACACCGTTGAACTCTAAAGAGGTTGTACCATCTGTAGAGTTGCCGTCGATGTCACCAGTTAGCCATGCACCTGATAGAGTGTAAACCCAACCATTAGCAAGCTCTGCTGTGATAGTCATGTCATCACTTGTGGTTAACTTATCTACAGGAAAGTCATTAGTTAACAAACACTCACATTTGATGAATGGAACTCTATCAGTCTGTGAATAACCTACAACGCCTGTAGAACCGATCTTACTTTCTCGTGAGAAAGTAGATAAAGGGAACTCTACAGAGCCACTTACAGATAACTGCTCACCGTCTACTTTGATGTACACGGTACCTGCAATCTTCTTTGAATCTGCCATTATTTACTCCTAATCTGTTGCTGAATACTGAAGTCTAAATTGAGCTTGTAACGCAAAGATACGTAACTGATTTACAAGATCAGGTGGTAGCAATACGTCGATACGACAAGGATCATCAGCATTACGCTCTACGATTAGATACTTGTTGAATAGCTTAGCGTTCTCAACAATACCCTTAGTCTCAAGCTTTGCGTATTGAGCTACTAACTCAGAGCGAATTACTGAAGGTGTTACGATTGCTTGACCTGGACCAAATTTAGTGCCGTCGTCTGCTAACTTATGACGTGCATATTTAGATGTGATAGCAGTCTTTAGAGTTGTGATAATCTCAGCTAGAGTGAACAAGGTTGTTGTATCTAAGTAAGAGTTATCAGCATCGCCGAATGAATTTACTTGATAAGTTGTGATACAACGCTCAATCATGACGTTGCCACTCTGCTCATACAAGGTTGCGATGCCATTATGTAGTAGAGTGTTACGCTCATTAAAGCCGAACTTATCTTCAATAGCTGGAGCCATTAAGCCGTACAATACACCAGTCTGCAATGGTCTTGCAGGATCATTAGTGAAGTAAGCGGCCGCACGACCTAAGATAGCGCCTGTAGCTAACCAATAAGGATTTGGATTATTAGGCTCTAAGCCAAAAACAGTTGCGTGTTGGTCGTTGCGTGTATTACCGAAAGTTACTAGAGTTTCAGCATCGCCATGCTTAGCTGTGAAGATATGACCGTACTGCATACGTGCATAGCTCCAACGACCTGTAGAGTCTTGCATTTCATTCTTGCAAGCATCTAATGCGGTTGAATCGTTTGACTGAATGCCGATGTAGTAGTAGGTTTCAGAGCCTACCTTTGCAAAAGCTTCTTCATAGTCAATGTCGCCTGCACCTTCAGCCATGGGAGTGATAGTAACTTCTAAGCCTGCTAATTTTTCTTCACCACCAATAGCTCCTTGACGATTTAGCGCTAATGGAATGTCGTTGCCGTATACACCAGCACCTTTACACTCAAGAGTTAAGGTTACATCGGTTGAATCTTCTACAAGTGCATCAGCTTCAGCTGTCACAGGTAAATCTTTGTCTGCGTTAATTGCTGCAATAAAGGCATCACGAATAGCGGTTAAACCATCGCCTTTTGCTACGGTTACGGCAACCTTGGTAGGACCAACATAGAAAGCGATTGTGCCACTCTCTGTTGGAACGCCCTTGAATGCTACAGTGCCTTTTGCTTTTAAGCCTTTTGTTACATCCATAGGTAAAACCCATAGAGTGCCTGCTGTGTCATTTGCTCTGTATGCTTCTACCATTAAAGCTAATGGAGAACCACGACCAAATTTAGTTTTTGCTTGAGTTGCTGTTGAGATTAGATAAGGCTTGCCACTCTCTGCTGTACCACCGACTGCTTGACCGATGATAAGTGACTTCTTATCTGCTGTAGCTGTATTAGCCATGCTGTTGTCTACTTCTGCATAGAACAAAGGCACTCTAATGTTAGCTGGGATGTTAATAAAACTTACAGCCATTTAGGACCCCTTCTTGGTATTGTAAAAATCTGAAAAAAGAAAACGTGCATCGATTTGACCGTCTGGCTTATTGTCCTTGCCGATCATGTCGACGTTACCCATAACTTGCTTAATTTCGTGTGGAGCTGATACTTCATCAAGCTCATTTGGAATGCGTGTATCTTTGTAGCTGATGGTGTAGCTACATGAAAACTCTAATTGATAAAAAAGAACTTCTCTGTACTGAGAAGTTAATAGACTCAAACGTGAATATTCGTAAGTATCTAACTGTGAACCATCACGCTTATCAAAATTTGGACTCCAACCTAGAATAGCTTTGAAGATTTCATCTTTAAGATCTTCAAAGGTATCACTAGCAGTTTGTCCTCTTACATCTTTCGATGGTACGGCAACTACAACTGCAACGGTTGTACCAATATCTTGATGATAAGAGTTCTTAGAGACGTTCGCAGTATCAGCATCTTCACTTAGCGTGAATACATAAGCACTTGGTTGCTCTGCAGGGTTAATATTTGCGGGTAGATTTGCCCACTCACAAATGCCGTATACATGACTTTTAAAAGAAGGGCAACGCTCACGCAACGCTTGGATAGTTGATTGTAACTTCATTTAAATACCTTGATAGCCTTTACAACTGCATCCTCAATGATTTGCTCGCACTCTTGCTTATGCTGACTGTAAGCTAGTGCCATAGGATCTTGACGTGGTTTTAGGATTGAGCCTTTCTTTCTACCAGCTTGCAAAACAGCAGGATAGAAGAATTTATCTTTGATGGTAGATACTTGAACTTTAGACCACATTCTATCTTTGCGCTTAGAGTTGACGATCTTGATATTTCGTCTCAAGTCGCCTGATTGTCTTCCTGGTACTTCTCCAGGCTTTGAAATTCTCTTCTTACCTACAAGCTTTTTAGCGTGTTGTCTTACAACTTTAGAGGCTCCTTTTAAGCCTTCCATGACTGTTTTACGGTCATAGTCTTCAAAGGTAAAACCTTTTTCCATTTTGTAAGAAAAGGAGAAGTCATCCATTATTCTGTACTCTCTGCATATAGTGGATTAGAATTTTCTGCGTTAACTACACCTAATTCTTGAGCTTCAATCACTGTAAATTTACCTTCACCATTTGCATCTGTTACTCTTGTAGGTCGGTAGAATCTGTCTTTGATCTTTAGTAAAACTCCATGAGTAATAGATAAAGGATCAGATTTACCAGCAACAGCTCGTATCCAAATTCTGTGAGTTGCTTTATTTTCGACTTGTACAACGCCCCAATAGTAAGAGCCTGTTGGTTCAATCTTTGCCCAACCTTTCCAAATAAGTGTATCTACTTGTTGACAGTCATCATTACCTAAAGGGTAATCAACTCTTTTAATAAGTTTTACAAAGTGCTTTAATTCGCCAGCTGATGGAGTTGATATCATAAGTTCCACCTTCTAACTGTAGCTATAATAGAATCTGCACCTGTGGGAATTTTGGTTTTACTTGTAGATTGAGTTTCTTCTCGATTATTAAACCAATCTGATGCTATTAGTAATTGAGCAATAGACAATTGATTGTTAAATACAATATGAGACTTTTCCCAATCAACTTCTGCATCAATAGGTTTTTCTTCAACAATGGTTTTATTTAACATTGATTGAATTCTTTCAAATGCTGCATCAAGGTATCTATGAAGAGCTAAATCACGATTAACATCTTCATCCATTGACTCTTCTGATATTTCAATACCAAGCTGTACTTTAAGATCATTGATTGTTAAAAATTTCATATTGCACTCAATAAAAAAAGCCTGCACAAAAGGCAGGCTTACATTTAAGGGATAACCTATTAAGCTGAAGCTGTACCACCCATTTCTAGGAATTTGATAGCAGCCGTATCTTTCATCATAAAGCCAAAACGGCGCTCAGTATAGAACTTAGTAAAGCCCTTATGAGTAATGTTATCTCTGATTACAGTTACATCAGGTCTATCAAAACCTGTAGCAGCTCTCTTAAAATCACCAAAAGCCAAAGGAATTGACCCCGCTGCAACAGAAGGCACAAATTCTGACTCATACACAGGGTAACCTAATAGCTTAGATGGAGCCCCTAAAGTTACATTAGGCTCTAGCAATGGGCGCTTATTTGCATCGGTTAATTTTTTTAACTGTAGCCATAAGCTGTGATTTACATAGAATGAAGCATTAGTTCTGTAAGCAGTACGTAGAGAACCAATTAAATCAATTAAGTTCTCATAAGTTACTGCAGTCTCAGATGTAATCTTTAACTTCTGATACTTAGCTACATCACGATCGCCATCTGCATCTTCTACCATGTCTAATTTAAATAGACCTTTACATGCGTTAGAAGTACCATCACCTAGAAGAATATCTTCTTCGATTGCCACAGCATGAGCTCGAGCCACTTCAGATTGGTACCAACCTTCGATGTCATAAGTTGCATCTTGTAAAAGGTTGTTTGAAATCTCAGGCTGAGTAAAGATTTGAGACCATGTAGGCTTAATTTCTGTAAATTTAGTGCCTACAGTAGTATCTCTTGTATCTGTTTCACCAACATGAGATGCCTTCATACCTTCTCCGATAAACTGTCTAATATCTGGATTATTAACAGTCTGCCAGGAGAAGATTGAGCGAACTTGAGTAATAGCATCTTCTTGACGAATAATTTCTTTTAAGAATTCTGGGATGATGATATTGCTATGGGTTGTGGTAGTTGAAGCAGGTGCATCAGCACGGTTAACAATGTTTACTTCTGCAAACTCAGCAGAACGTAATACCTTACCTAGCTCGGTTGACTTTCTTAGTGCACCTTCAACGCCAGTAGGACGATTAGCATTTACAGCTACATCATCTATACGCTTTTGCAAATCTGCAATATCTTTTTTAAGTTCGGTAACTACTTTATCATTAGCATCTGAACGCTCTTCTAATACTTTTTTTAATTCGTCATTACGATATTTTAAGTCAGCAGTTAAAGCCTCTAACTGTTTTTTTAACTCTTCATTCATATTTTTTAACTCCAAATAGTTTAGTTTCTTATAGCAAGAATTAAGTATCACGCTGAGATTCACGGCATCACGCTGCTATGCTCAAATTTTTGCTCTAAGCTGTTTAATAAAATCGATTGCTTCATCATTATCAAAGGATTCGTTTTCTTTCATCTCTTTGTTAATAAGTGATGCATACTTTGTTGAGATTGTTCTTGACACCCCCATAAAGCGAAGTGTCTTTTCTAAATCTCTAACATCAAAACTTCTTACTGTGTCGATTTGAGCTTCTTTTACGGCTGGAAATACGCAAGGAGAAATCTCATATAAATCACATTTCGTAAATGTAATCAGATCGTTTTGCTGATCGTAATCAAACTCTTGAATATCAACACTTACTGAAAGTCCTGAAACAATACCTTCTCGCATCAAGTCATATACTTGTTTTCCACGAGGAATTGATGTAATTACTTTACCTTCAACTCTTAGACCGTAATCATCTTCTTCAAGCTTTGTGTACTTACCAATAGGCTCTTTAGAGTCATGGGACCAAAGCATTGGTAATGTTCTGTTGTTATCTGCAATATCTTTTAGAGAGTCACTAAAGCAGCCTTTAGCCCAACCAGTTCCATAACTATCAATTGCACCAAAAACAGACGCATATCCTGTAAAGGTTCCGTCTTCTTTTACTTCAGTTTTAGAAAACTGAAATGTTCTAAGTTGTCTTGTATCAATCTTCTTCTGTGGCATCGTCTTCTACCTTTTCAGTTTCGTTGTCTTCAGTTGGTTGTTTTTCTTTTGGTTCTTCTTTCTCTTCAGATGTATCTGAATTAGGTTGCATATTTAAAGGTGTTAAATACACATCTCCACCTTCACGAGGAGGAAGATCTTCATTTGCACGACATTCATTAGGGCTTAATATTCCGTTTTGGATACCTGTCGAGTACGCACTATATCTTGAAGCTCTATCGCCTCTATCAAACTCTGTTGTATCAAAATCAGCATACATTGAACGTTGTTCATCTTCGTTTAGCAGATCAGACCATACAGCTTGTTCAAAAGCTGTTAGATATGGAGTGAGAGTATAATTTAGAAATTCTAGAGATTGATGTTCAATGTTAGAGAATGTAGCTCTTCGCAAATCCCCAATCATATGAGGTGGAACTCTGAACATCTTACAGATTTGTTCTTGAGTAAATTGATACAACTCCAAGAATTGAGCATCCCTATTGCTCATTCCTAAAGGTGTCATCTTCATACCACCTTCAAGAAGTATTGGCTTACCAGTATTAGCTGTACCTGTATATTCTTTGTCAATTTGAGCTTTTAATGCTTCAAATTGTTTATCTTCTAACCATACATTATCAGGAGTATTGATATATACATTAGAGTTAATACCATTTTCATACTGACGAACTAAAGCATCTAAAGCTGTATCATCAACACCTAACATTTTGCGTTGTAACTCTATAGGATTTACACCGCGCAAAGAAAAAGGGTCTTGTGGATTTAGTATTACATGGAAGATATTCTTTGCAGGAACATTAGCCATATATTTACCATCATAGAAAGTGCAGTTATATACAACACTTCTATTTGATAGCAAATTAGGTACACAACAATTTTTATCTAGAGGCCAAAGCTCAACAGTTCTATTTTGACTATCTCTAACAATGTAAGCATAAGCATCACCTGACAGAACAAGATTGCGCATCATAAACATCTTAAAAGCAAAAGCTGTCATGTAAGGGTTGGGCTTAACCAGTAGGCAGTTATACAAAGGATGGTGCCATTGTTCATATCTTGGAGGATATGTTGATGTTGAACCATCATCCTTTTTGCGAATACCATACTTGTATAATTTAAATGGCAGCATTGCTACTGATTCACCTAATACTTTTACACAAGCATATACAGTTGAAGCTCGCATTGGGTCAATATTGGTAAATTTAAGAATTTTACCTAGTTGAGCTGTAGTAATTGAGGGTGTAGTTGTAGTAGAAGTATCACTTCTTTCTATTTTTTTCTTAAAAAGGGAGAACATTATAATCTTCTAACTCCATGACCTTGAGCAATTGCTTCTGCAACTGTTTGGCCTTGCATTAACATAGCTCTTGAAACAGCCATAATTAAAGCTACAGCGCCATCAATCTTTGCTGAACGTTTTGGTTTATTTGGTTTGTAATTTCCGTTGGTATCTTCGTGAGCTACTACATTAGATATACACCATGAAAGGATTGGATCTCCATTATGATGAATGCGCCCCGAAGACATAGCACTTTCGATTTCTTTCATACCAGGAGATAAGTTACGAGCTTGTTGTGGTATTTCTACAACATTAACGCCATCCTTTTGCATAGACATCATAAGTTCTTGTGCATTCCATATATCGAACGCCATTTCATGAGGCCTATCATCTCTCCAAAGCGTTAATAAATCATCGTGCAAGATTTCAAAATCTGTTTCAGAACCTGGCACTGAAGTAAGAACCGGTTCACCTTCAGGGTCTGGTGTTCTAATGTACTTTTGGTATATTTTAAAATTTGCATTTTCGGTATCGTTGATTGTATCTTCAGGTAAGTAATGATGAGCAAAAACAAAGTAATGTTTCTTTCGATCAATTGTCTTAACAAAAACTTCTACAACTGCTAATAAGTCAATCTTACTTGCTAAATCAACTGCAATAATTGACCTACACCCTCTAAAATCTTCAGCCCTTAAAGTTGGATCTCCTAACTCTAACCAACGCTGAATATTAAAAAAGGTTTCATCTGCAGTTGTCCAAACATTTAGATGCTTGACTAAATATTTATTTCTAAGAGATGGTGATCTTTCAGCTGTTTGCGCTTGGTGTAATAGATAATCCTCCATTACTGAAACGCCAAAGTTAGGATTAGCTTTTTTAACAGCAGCTAAAGTAAAAGGATCGTCTTCTTTATCAATTGAGTAGATGACTGAAAATAATTGATCGTCTTCTACTACGTTCTTTAGAACCTTTTCACATTCTTCATGTTTTTCGTAGCAAGGACTTTCAATATTAAAACCAGCCGTAGTAATAATTAACAGTAACGGTTGCTCGCGAGCACCCATACCAGTTTGCATTGCATCATATGCTGATGAATCTGCATGCTGATGATACTCATCAAGAATTGCTAAATGAGGTGATGAACCGTCTCCAGGCTTTCCGATGATAGTTGTAAATTGACTTTCATCATCTAGTTCTAATTTTTCTTTATAGACTTTAATTCCAAATGCTGTTGCAAGCTCAGGTCTTAACGCACACATTCTACGAGCAGGGCGAAATACCTCCATAGCTTGTTTTTCTGATGTAGCGCCACAGTAGATTTCTGCACCTGGTTCTTTATCTGCTACAAAGAAGTACAATCCGATAACTGCAGCAATTACTGACTTACCATTTTTACGTGGAACTTCTATATAAGCTTCTCTGTAACGTCTAAGACCTGTCTTCTTATCAACCCAACCAGCAATATTTGCAAAAATAAAGCACTGCCACGGTTCAAGTTTAATTAGTCTATCTAATACACTATGTGCTCTCGCCCATTTACCTTTAACATGTGGTAACATCTCTGCAAAATGACAGATACGGTCACCTAGATTTGGGTCAAAAAAATATTGAAAATCTTTTTTATCTAAATCTTTTAGGAATCTTTGACAGGCTTTTTTAACTAAATCACAACTATCAATCTTTTCGTTAACAATATCCAATGCATACTTATAAGCTTTCTTTGAATAAGGATGTTTTGAAAATTTATTTAAAGATTGAGAAGTCTGATTTTTCATCCGTAGTTGTTTGATTATCTTTTAACAAACCAGAACGAAGTTCTGACATAGGGTCCAACCCTAAAAGCGAACCGCTTTTAACCATTTGAGTGAAAGCTTGATTTTTTACGTTAGCTACAGGAGGCTTTGGATATCCATTTTCATCTAAAGTTACTAATCCTTTAGCAAGTAACTCATCCCCACTTGAGAAATATGTACTACAAGCCGAACAATAAGCCGCTAAAAGAGTGGTATGTGCGACTTTAAAAGAGCCTCTTGAGATTAAAATTGGCATATAAAGATTCCAAAAATCTACAGCTTTTTTATCATTGGAAATCAATGGGGGTACTTTTACATTAGTTTCAATTATCTCATCTACAAAAAACTTTTTGGAATTTTGGCGAGGACGACCTTGCCCTACAGCGTTAGTCTTTCCTGATTTAGATGATGTTAGAGCTCTTGTTCTTACTCTTTTTTCTGCCATTAATATGCACCTTTATTGTGCGTTTTGCCTAGCCTTACTTAGCGTTGCTAATTTGACCATATTTTTTTTTAGCACTAGGCGGGTCGGTGTTAGGGTTCAACTCGTAGAGATTTGATCCCCCTACCCCTTCTTATCTTGTAATGTCTTAGCCATGTGACATGACTTGCATAATGATTGAAGATTGTTTGGATCAAACATATCACCGCCTAATGCAGTTGGTTTAATATGATCTACTTCTGTTGCTACTTCATAGATACCAACTTTCAAACACATCTGACAAAGATTATGATCTCTACTTAGAATCTTAGCTCTTAGCTTTCTCCATCTAGATGTATTGTATTGTTTGTGTATGGATTGAACCCTGTTGCTGCGCTTCCATGGTTCTTTAGCATAACCATTAGCTGTACGTCTAGCCTTGCATTCATCACACATTCCAGTGTTAGTAGTTAGTTGCTGACATACACAACATGGGTGAGGTCTAATGCTCATTAAGCGTAACCTCCAATAAGGTGTTACTAATTACTTTAACGTCTTTAATGATATGAAGGCTTTATTGCAACGCGTTATATTTCTTACTTAACTCATTACGTTCAACTGCAATCTCATCACACTTAGCTGAGAGCTTAAGTGCATACTCTGCAAGAGTTCTTCTGTTCTGTCTAAGCTGTCCACATTCACAGGTTGCTTTAGCTTCTCTGGTAGAGGTGGTATTTGTGGACAATGCTGCTTCACCGGAACTGCCACTGTCTGAGCGCAAGCTGTTAGCATGCAACTTAGACATAGCAGCATTATACTTGTCTTTAATCTTGTTAATCTCATCTGTAGCCTCTTTGTCAGCCTGTTCCTGCTTAGCTTGCCATTCATGTTCTATATTAAGCTGCTTAACTGTAGCTTCTTGATCTGCTTTTATAGCTTCAGTCTGCATTTGAGCAATTTCGGCTCTGTAATACTTAGCTGTAATAGTGATACCAAAGCAGGATCCAATGACAGCTGACATGGTAGCTACAATTAAAAGTAATTTAAGATCCATAAACGATGTAAGCCATTTAGCCAATTAGAACAGCAAGCAATACAAGATAGCTTGTAACTTACGCATAAAACTCTTTCTTTGAATAATGCCCAAAGGAATTACTAAAAATAAAAATGTAGAGAGTGCAATTCTTCAATTCATTACTCATGTTTAGCTACAAAGCTCATCAATCCATCTAAATGATCAACTTTTAGATAAACCTGAGCATCGATAGTCTGCTGTCTGGTGTTTTTTAGCATGATATTGTTAGCTCGTCTGATGCGAACATACTCAAGCACAAGATCATTACCTTCATGCCAATCCGCTCCTTCAAACAAGTAAATTTCAGCAACTCGTCTGCGTAAGAGACCTGCTAAATACTTACCACCTTGTGATTTGTATTGTAAAAACAAATCAGAGTTAGGAACACCACTCTTTAACGACTTCCATAAGCTTGAATTAGTTAATCGAGTAATGCCACAGTTGTAAGTAAAGCTTAAAAGCGCATCAAACTGATTCTGATTAACTTCAATCTCATCAGCATTTAATGAAGCAACTAGCTGTTTTTCAAACTTATTTAGATCTTGAGAGAATACAGCCTCTGCTTTGGCAAGTGACCACTTATCACTTGCTTTTACATCCGAGCCATAATGCCCATAACCGATGGTGTAGTGCTTCTCATTATCTGTAGCTTTATAAGCCTTTTCTGAGTAAGTCTCAAAGCTCTTGATTAAATTCTTACAATTATCACTTGCTTGCATACTCATAGCCTAGATACTCACATATAGATTGAATAGCTTCGTCAGCGCCATAAGCGATGACAACCTTATAACCAATTCTTGCTAAACGCTCATGCCATACTTTTTGTTCATCAGATACATGAGACATACTTTTAATTGCTCTCTTCATCTCAATAAAGAGCCCTGCATACCCCTGCTTGGGAACTGCAAACATAAGATCAGGAACTCCTGCTCTTACGCCTTCACGTTTCATGCGATAGGCTTCTTGAGAAAACTTTGCTGTAGTTTTACGTCTTGAACCACCATTCGGGATAGCAAATAAGAATTGACCAATAGTGTCATTTCCTATCTTTTGATGATCTGCCCATGCAACCACTCTCTGTTGTTCAACTGTCTCTAAAGGGCATGCTTTCATTACCGTCTCCAAAGACAAATGCAGATAAAGCAGATCACACTTATGATTGCATATACCATTGGTACGCCAGCAATAGCTGCTATTAAAGCAAAACCAAATTCAAAAGCATAAGCTCCAAAGTGCAACAAGTTGTTTCTCATTTTGTTGCTCCTTTAAGGTATTTCTTAGAGATAAGCTCAAAAATATGACCTGAGCCTAAGAAACCAAGTGGAATTGCATACGCTATTGCATCTTTATAGTTAAACTTCTCGGTGCCAAACCTCCATGCAAGCCATGTAATAGACAATGTACCAGCACCACATAAGATGGCATCTAATACGCGCTCTTTGGTTGTAGGAGGATATTGCTGTAGAGTAGAACGAAGGAAGGCTATTAGTGCGCCTGTAATTCCTGCAAGAATAAAATGGAAATAAGGCAACTGCAATATATCATCCAACATTTGCCTTTCTCCATATACGAAAAAACCTGCCAAAAGGCAGGTTTTTCACACTAAATTATCTCGTATGTAATACATTGAATCATTGTTTTTACCCTGTAATCACACTAATCCACTGTATTGTCTATAAGGATAAAACAGAAAAACGATCCAAAAACGATCAAAAAACGATCTATTTTGTAAAAGAGGAATTTTATAAAAGAATCTGACAAAAACAAATGAGCTAAATCAGATCTTTTTCAGTGGGCTCGCACAGTGATTAAGTTCTTTATCTAAAACTTGCTCCCAATTACGAGGAAAGCCATTAAAAGATAAATTTACAACGTCCTTGTACTCTTTCATAACAGACTTAAAAAATTCATAAAATAACTTCCAATCAACATTAGCATTCAAAATTCTTTTAATTACTAAAAATGCAGGAAATAATTTATTTTGCTGACCTTTTTTAGAAATATATTGATTATTTTCTTTGTACAACATAGGAGCGTGTTTTAATGGCAAATTATATAGTCTGCCGTAGTGTGCACATATGTTTCTTATTTCAACTAATACTTTTATCCAGTTTGATAAATATCTAGGTGTACACTTGAAAAAATGAGCTACAGTTTTTTGGTCATCATCATTCATTATATTAAAAAGAACACTGATATTTCCAAATGTAAAAAGCTCTACAGCTACCCATATAGGAAACTGTTCAGCATACTTCTCAATATGGTGTTTAACGAAAGGTTTTGATTTATTTCTGTCTACTTCACCGTAAAAAGTATTAATTAGTTTTGAGTGAGCTTTAGAGACATTATCCTTAAAAATTGTAACATTCAAATAACCTAAAGCCCCATATTTCATAGCGAGTGCATATGAAATCTGAGTTCTTAATTGAATTTCTATTTGCTCAATAACGTGCATTAAGGCATTTTTTAATACACTATCAAACTTATATAATCTAAAGAGATGTTGTAAAGAAATACCTTCTCTATATTCGTCTTTATTTGATGAAGATAATAATCCAATACCATAGCCACTTAATCTATAGTAGTTGATCTTTTGCAATATTTCTTTTGCTTGATTATCATCTTCAATCTTCATCTTATGAAAGTTTTTTAATCTTTCAATCTGTTCTGAATATGATAAAGGACACTTAACTGAAACCATTTTTTAACCCAAAAAAAAGGCCCTTCACTGGTCCGCTATACTCTCACGAGTAAGAAGCGCAGAAGGGCACTACTGACTTAAATTATATGTGGGAAGCGTAATTTTTTCAATAACTAACGTCAGATTTTCAAAAGTTTTTTTATATCTGATACTTTTTTCTTTAAGATCAATTTTAAAGGACCTCCTTAAAATATTATAGATTGAGAGGCTTTTTCTTAATTAGGTTCTTCAGCATTAGCTAAATATACATTTGAATATGAAGTATAGAGATTATGGCTGCCATATTTAAAAAATCTATTCAGCTAGACGATTTTCTGGCGCCTTGCCACCCGAGCCTTATTTTATGCCGTCACAGTACTTTGACCACCATAACGTCAGCTTTTGAAACAGAGGTCTGACTAAAAATTCTCAATAAATTGCTGATACATCTTATCTTTGAATCTGGAACTTCTTTCTTCTGACTTGAGAAGATCCTGTTCATACAGGAATGTTTTAGGCTCATTGCTTTTAAAAGTTTCTAAGCCTAAAAGCCACTTTGCTGCAACAGTAGGATCTTTATGAGCGCGTATATAATGCCTGCATAATCTTCTCATCTTCTGATAAGATACACCGCGCTCTTTGCAGAATAAGCGCATTGAACGGTAACACTTACCTTCAAATTCAAACACCTTCATTCATGCTCCTTAGCTGACTGAGAATCAATTGTTCACCTCTTCTGATTAAGTCATAGATAGCCTGGGTAGTTACATACTTTAGAGCTGTATCTACAGCAGGATTGAATTCAAAGTAGTTTGAACAATGACGTGGTTTTCGTGGTTTTATTTTCTTTTTATTCTGTTTTTTTAAAATCAGAAATATCTCATCAGGAGATTTATTCTGAATATAAAACATATTGAGTAGCATATACAGATTAGGCTGCTTCTGTTTTAATTCACAAAATGCTTTGTCAATAATCATAGCAGATTCATCAGAAATGGTATAAGTCTGATTTGATGAAGTATGTCCAGGATAACCAGCACAGCCAAAATAGCGTGACCATATGCCATAATTATGCAATAGACGAATATATTCAGCAGACTTTTCTGCATTAATCGCTTCTGAAATTTCTTTAGTCAGCATTTCACTCTTCAATGCATCTTTGATTATCATGGAATACATTTGTAATCCTTATTTATGTTCTACAATTGAAAAGATATTTAATTTTACAATCTTGTCCTCTTCGTTAAGTTCTTCTTGAGCAATTACTTTTAAACCACCAATATTTTTTCTATTAGCATAGGTAACTTTGAGAAAGCCTAACTCGATAGGATCATCATTAAACCTGTCTAAGCCTGTAGTCTCAAAATCCAAGATAATGGCTTTGCCCACCTTTTCGTTTGGATATTCTTTTCTGCACAGAAAGATTGAGCCATACTTGTTACTTTCACTAGGCTCTTCAATAGCCTCAGGAGGTATAGGCAACCTTCTGTCAGGTGGAATGTTGTCATAATCAAAATCTTTACCGTACATTAAAAAACACCTCTCCATACCTGTCTGTTGACTGCATCAGCGCCATATTGAGCTATAAGCGCTGACATATACTCGCTGTTAGCAAGCATTTCTTTTGTAAGTACACTGGGCATCTCCATTGGATCTTTGCCTGTGTTCTGGCATCCATGCACGCTGTCACTGTCACGATTGTTAGCTAAAGATGTGGGTTGTGACAACGTACATGAATCTTGTTGTGCAGTAAGTGCCTCTTCATAAACACAGTCACTTTGCTGCTTAAATCTTTGTCGAGTTTTCTTAAGATTATTAACCCAGTGCTCACATAGTCTTGTAAGCTGAGATAATGAGATCTCTTTACGGTTTCCTCTTTGATATCTCCATGTACCGTCTTTGACGTAGTAAGAGTGCATCTTCTCGATTAACTGCTCTACGTCTGATGCAGACAGCTTGTAAATATCACTAAGGGTCTGTCTTAGAGTTGAGGTGATAACCTCGTTCTTGTTGTTCTTTTCATCAATATTGTCAAAAGCATGCTCATAATCAACAAACTCACTGTTGATCATCTCACCGCGCTCATCATAGGTGATAAAGAGCTCAATACCACGAACGTTCTTTTTGATGATTCTGACTTTTTGATTTTGTGGCTTTAGAGCAACAGTCTGTTCCTGAAGTTCAAGCTCGTGAGTCTGATTTTCAAAAACTTCCCCTTGCTTCTTACTATTAAGATCAGATCTATATATATATTTATTTTTATCTATATTTAGATCTTTATTATAGGAGTGTGATAATTTGTCGCACCCCCTGTGACAATTTGTCGCCCCCATGTGACTATTTGTCACCTTCTCAACAGAGTTTTCCACAGGCTCTAAAGAGTTTTCAACAGGATCAGATTTCTTGGCTTTTGACTTCTTTTGCATCTTTTTAAGCAGAGTTGGCTGCATGGATTCAACTCTTACTTTCTCAGCATCTTTCATGATGTTGGTAGTTAAAAGCTTGATGTTGCCTACGTCAGTTTCGTCAATGTATACGTAACCGCGCTCTTTTAAGGTCTTTAAAGAGCGTTGTATAGTTCTACGAGGCATATTAACCTTAAGAGCCAGGTTATTCATTGTTGAATAATAGCCATTCTTAAAAGTAGACAATGCAACCAAGATAATCTTTGGAGCTGGTGCTAATTCCAACTGCATCAAATCATCTGATACATACGAGGTAATTGTGTCCATATAACTCTCCCTACTTTGATAAGGTAGAAGGTTCTTTGTTCCAGTCAGGAGCTTCAGCCCATACAGGGAGCTCAGGATGTGCTAGCTTAAGAAAGTCAAGGCGCGCTCTAGGTACTCCGCTTTTATACCAAGAGCAGACAGAAGATGTCCTAATATGACACTCTCGTGAGACTTGATTTACACCACCTAACTGGGCAATCAATTTTTCAGCGAACTCACCTTTAAAAGTATTAGTAATCTTTCCCATTTAAAACAACCATATATCTAGATATTTCTATGCATTTAATGATAGATAAATCTATGCAAGTATGCAAGCGCAAATTTTTGAGAAATATTCTAAAATAGTAGGTATATCTAGTTATTTTTATGAGGCAACGTATGGCAGATTATTCTTCTTTAGGTAAGAGAATCCGCTATGGATTACAAAAAGCAGGTAAGACACAAGCTGACTTATGCAAGTACACAGGATGTAAGTCATCTACAGTTAGCATGTGGTGTAGTGACAAAGTAAAAAATTTAAGTTCAGAGAATGCATTAAAAGTTAGTAAGCTACTAGGATTAAATCAGATATGGCTCATCACCGGTAAAGGTGAACCTGAGGGTGATCCTGTAGTTGCATTGGATGATGATGAAACTCCATCAGATGATTATGTGCAGATTAAAGAGTACGGTGTTAGATGTGCTGCAGGTAATGGCTGTGAACCTACTTATGAAGAACAGACAGAGAGTGTGCCTGCGACGTATCGCCGATCATGGTTTCAGCGTATTTGTGTGAATCCTGAGCATTGTAAAAGATTTATTGTCTCAGGTGACAGCATGGAGCCAATTCTTTTTCCCGATGATAGAATTTTAGTAAATATGGCAGATACAAGCCCCATACATAATAACCATGTTTACGCTATCGTCTATGGTGATGAAGTAAGAGTAAAGCGCCTAATACAGTTAATGAATGGCGATCTAATTATTCATTCCGAAAACCCTCAATACCCAGATGAAACTATACACAAAGGTGATGAGATCAACTTCCGAATTATTGGTCGTGTCATAGATAAGTCGGGAAGTGGTGGGTTGTAATTACACAATATAGATAAGATACAGGAGTCTGTATGACAACATCAAAAGATGATAGAAAACGAGTAAAAGCAAGATTTTTTGTAGTTGATAAAGCTAATACAAATTTATCTTACAACTCTGCAGAAGTATTAGATCTTCTTAAAAGAGCTTTAGATGAGAAGCCTAAAATATCTGACAGACAACTAATCTTAAATAAAAGCAATAATGATGATGAGTCTGATATTCTTGCTCATTACGAATGGAATGCTAATAACACCTATTTATTTGGGCTTATAATGAGAATAGCACCTGAATCATCCACAGGCTCGTTTTCACCTGATGTTTTGAATAAAGAACAATGTTCTATTGACGAGTTGATAACAAAAGACAGTATCAATTCTATTTGTATAGATCACTATTACTTCATATTAAATAATGAGTTCTTAATTACTAATTTAACAGGTCTTAAAAATATAGATTGCTTTCAAACTTACATTAACTGGTTAACAGAAAAAGTAAGAGGCGATCAGCTGATAGCTTTTGTTCCTAAAACAACTTTACCGAAAGATGTACCTATAAGCTCATTAAGAAAATTAGAGTTTGGTGATAATACAAAGATTATGACAGACTTGAACAATCAAAAAGAGAAAGTTTCAACTCATATAAAGAAGCTATCAAGTAGGTTGTTAAAAGCTCTTCTTAAGGATTCTGATTATTCATCACTTGAAGATATTGATTTAGAAGAATTGATATCTGCAAAGCTGATAATTTCTGTAAAAAGAAAGTCTAAAGATATTGATGAAGATGACTTTCAAAAAATCATGGGCACCATTTTAAAACCATTAACAAATGATTCAGGTATAACGTTAATTGGAAAAAATGGAGAAAAGCTATCAGGATCTGATATTAAAAAAGTAGAATGTTTTACAATAGATAAAACTTCAAGGGGACATATTGATGAAGCCCAACTTAAACAAAAATTTGAAGAGTGCCTCTTTAAATTGAAGGAATAGAAAATGTTAAGTCTGTTTTGTAGATATTTAACTGCTTTAATAATGTCAGTTGTTATATCTTCATTGTTTGATATTGAATGTAAAGATCAAGTTATTCAGACTTTATTTACTGTAATTGGTATAGCTTATTCTATAGCTATCAGCAATATCATTGGTTTTAAAACAGATGATATAGTCAATGTTAAATATAGAAACATCATAAAAAACAAAATAAAAAGCATGAAGAATATGAATACAATAGACTTTTCACTTTCAATACTTGTATTCATATCTTCATTTTTATTTACAAATTTCAAGTTCTCTCTTTATTTTGTAAGATTTAACATATCAATGTTTGTTTTGTTATCTCTTCTTTTTTCTCTTTTATATATTGTTTGTAGTTTTGCAGGTTTACAACAATTAAGTGAAGATGTATCTGATAGATTGTACAAGGAAAAGAACAAAATTATTTCAGAAGGTTAAATGCTAATCAGTAGTTTTAAGATGAAGTAAGAGTAAAGCGCCTAATACAGTTAATGAATGGCGACCTAATTATTCATTCCGAAACTCCTCAATACCCAGATGAAACTATACACAGAGGTGATGAGATCAACTTCCGAATTATTGGTCGCGTTATAGATAAATCGGGTAGCGGTGGGTTGTAAACAAACTTTGACATTGTAGTTTTAATCTTTTATAGTTGACAAAAGTAAACGTTCACAAATAACAGCGAGGTAACTAAGATGGATTTAATGCTATTTTTAAGAAGCATTGCCCGTTGTTGCTTCTTTATTACAACTAAGAATAGACAATCTGATTTAAACAAAGCTAAGTATATAGCCTCATTAGATCGTATTGAAGAAAACCTAAACAAAGAAGAAGAACTGGGTTATCAACGTCACTTTATTGCAGTAGGTAATAGAATAAGACGTGCTGCCAAGGAATTATCTAATGCCAACTAATAACAATCAAATAGATAAAGATAATTCAGCTAAAACTCAAAAGGTTGCTCTTATCAGAACTCACCAAGAAGTTAGATCTGGTCCAATTCCATCTCCTTCTGAAATGAAACAATATTCTGAGGTTGATTCTTCATTGCCAAACAGAATAATGGCAATGGCGGAAAAAGAACAGCAACAAACGTATGAGCTTAGAAAAAGTATTATTGATAAAAGAGATTTTATCTCTTGTAGAGATTATGATTACGATGTCAAAGCTCTTAGATACTGTACTTTTCTATGCTTTTTATTTATGTTGTTAGCTGCTTTGCTGTTTTATTTGGACAAAACTGGAGCAGCAGTCTTTTTTGGTGTAACAGCTTTTATTACATTACCTAAAGTTTATTTGGCGCCAAGAGCTAATAAAACAGGCAAAAATAAAGAAGATAAAACCGAGCAACAATAAAATAACAAAAGCCAGTACTAAGATACTGGCTTTTACATTTTAGATTACTACATTAGGTGTTTTACCTAAAACACTCAAAGCATCCTCATACTTCGATTCGCTTGTATTACCTTTACCGCAAAGCATCTGATTCATCAGTTTTGTAAATAATTCTATTAAATCACATCACAATTTAAGCAGCTTTTCTTTAATTAAATTCCTTTATTTTTCAATCAAGTAAATATAACATATTATTTATTACTCGATTTATCTATTGATACCTTTGCTAGAGTGATCTATTATTTAATCAACAAATAGATTTATCTAGTTACAGGTATTCTTAAATGGCAACAGTAAATTTATCTCTCGAAGTATCAGATATTCAGATCTCAACTCTTACCTTAAAGGCAAATGAGTATAGAAAACTTAACACTGAGATTGAAAACGCAAAAGAATTAGCATCAAAGTTCTTTGACAGAGTGTCTTTAAGCTTAAAGTCAGACATCAATAAAGAGCTTAATGAGAAACAAATGGCCTATCTTGATGCTGTGAATATGATTGTTACAGCTCAAAAGATTGAGGACAAGATCACTGACGCTGTTTTAAATCTTGGTAAAGAGCATGAGACAAAGAAGCCTACAGACGATACCAATGACAAGCATGATCAAGACAAAGGTACACCTGTAAAGTCTGTAAAAACTCCTAAAGCTACAGCTAAAGAAGCAAAAAAGACTGCAACAGATAAAGATATACCTGTAAAAGATCCTGTTGAAAAGAAAGCTGATGGAGCATGTGATCCTGGATCATCAGTATCTAAGGCTGTTAAAGCTGCTGCGCTTAAGGTAATTCACTCAACTGATCCTCAGTGGTTGTGGAGCGTTCATCAGTTAGCTTACAACCAAATCAAGAATATACCTGCATCATTTGATATTGGTGTACTTGAAGATCTTGCAGCATGCCGTGCATGGGAGCTTCTAAAAGACAAAGAAGAAACTGTACTTGAAGGTGTTAACTTCAACGCTCAATACTTCGACAAGCAAGAAGGCTTTAAATGTTGCAGGGGGTTGGTTAGGACAGGAACACAGCTCAAATCAGCAATGGCTTTCAAGGCTCTTCACTCAATATGCGTCAACTATTACCAGTTCAATTCTAAAGGTATCAGCTTTGCTAGCAAGTTTATCTCCTATTGCAATTATGCAATAAAGCTTATTGACGATGAAAATGACAGGTCACTTGTATTAGCTGAAGCTGACAGACTTAAGAAAGCTTTTATTGATAACTGTCGAGCTAAAGAACAGGAGAGCCTCATAAATGAAACTAAGTAAAGACACAAAAGCTGTATTAAGCGACCTTATGGCAGGTGTTGGTTTTATTGGATGCTGTGCTGCAACTATCTACCTGTACAGCTATGAAGATGAGATTTACACCCTGTTAAACAAATTCTTTGGGCTCTAGTGACAGGCTCAAGATAGACAAGCATTGAGGAGTAACCAAAATGACTAAAGCTAAGCTCAAACAAAAGCTATATGACCTGATGGTAAACATTACCGTAAGCATGTTCATAATCTTAGCTTTCTTCATGGTGGCATCAATGTTAGAACAATTTCTGTAGCAACGGAAGCAAGCAGAAAGAGCGCGCTCATCCGCTCTTAAATATGGTGAGTAAGTTAGAAACATGAAAATATCTCCTTAGTTGAGATTTACTGAGGTTGGGTTATGCACCTTCCTAACCTCAGGCTTTTTGAGAGTGCGTTGATAAGGAGTGTAAATATGGAACCGATGTTGTTTACAAAAGCACAGGTAGCTGATTATTTGGGAATTACAATTCTTTCTCTTAATAAATACATTAGTTTTGATCCTTGGTACAAAGATTTTCCCAAACCAGTACATATCTCTAGTAAGACAAATTCAAAATGCAAATATGTGCGTACTGATATTGACGATTTTATTTTTACCTTAAAACAAAAGCAGAGTGAGGTTAAATAAAGAATATGAGAGTTTTAGTTCACAAGATCTTCTTTGATGAAGAACCAAAATCAGAATATTCACCATACAGACATATACACAGTGCTGAAAAGAAGCTATGTATGTTTATCAACGACAATAAGATTGAAAGTAAAGATATCCAGTGCATACATGCTTTTCCAATGACTGATAACAGTGGAAATTTAGTAGACGGTTATGCAAGTGTTTTTTATTGGGTAAATAAGGATTAACAAGATGAAGAAATTATATGGCGTTTGGTTTAAGAACAGTTACGAACCTTTAGCAATGTTGGATATCAAACTTACTGATAAGACATTAAAGCCTTATGAGCCTGTTAATACATATCTTTTGTACAAGGCTCTGTTTATGGGAGCCAAGCCTACAGATATTAGAGCAGCATTTGTAGCTTTAAAGAAAGGTGCTTTTCCAAATGTTATAAAAAAGATCCTGTCTTATATAGACAATCCTCAAGAGATCTTAGAGGCATACAACGCACTTGATGCTTATGAATCTGAAAGCAAAACAATGGACGAGATCAACAAAGAGCTTGATAAAGCTAATCCTGATACACCACAGGCTTTTGCCAAAGGTGTAATTGAAGCACAGAAAGCTAATGAAGCTAAGGACAAAGCTGAGCGAGGTGATGGCGGATTTGGTAGTACTGGAGCTTAGAAAATGGCAAGTGTAATTAACTTTGTCAGACTATACAACGTGATATGTTTTGCTTTAAAAGATGCTGCATTTTTAAACGGACGCATTTGTTGTCAAAGAGAAATCTATCGAAAGTACTTTAGTTTACCAGGCAGCCTAAAGTTAGATAGCTCTTTAATTCAAGTATTTATTTCAAACAAAACTAAGCAAAACATTATATTTACTGAATCTTCTTGGAGAGAGTTAACCGGTTATGACATACCAGATGAATATAAACATTGTGCCATTTTTACAAAAGGATTTTTACAGTTTCCCAATAATGAGGAGCCTGAATATGATTCAAAAATTAAGTTGCTTCAAAGAATGTGTTCTAGATTTTTAGAAGATTTAGCCACTACTCCTAAACAGATAGTATTGGAGCTAGAACAAGATTTTGGTTTTATTGATTTAAAAAATGGCGAGATAGTTTCTCTATATTTTGTTGCGAGAACTCAAATGACTGATCTTATCTTGCCATTCAAAAAGAGGCACGACTTGTTTGAATCACTTTTTTATTGTCAAGAATTATTAGAAGAAGTAATGAAGATTAAGACTTTGTCTAAATTAAATAAATTGAGACTACAGAGAATACTGAACAGCATGAACTCGATTGCTTGCTTAGTTCCTAATCCCAAAGCATTGGGAGTGGCAAAATGAAAATCACTTATGTTGCCGTAGCTTTCATCTTGATGATAGCTTCTTACTTTTGGGGGTATGTACTGCTTTTATTGAATGATAAGCCAATTATTGCATATTCAATTTTTGGATTTCTTTTTATAGGATTATTTGATTTTAAAGGTCTTAAATAGATGCAAAAAAGTAACGTTATGTTGTCTCGTCAGAGCTTAGAACAAATTCTTGAGAGTTTAAATAACATTCAAGCGTTTATACTTTCACTTCAACTTACAATTTCTAATCCTAACAATGAAGCTGAACAGGATTTATTCAAAGACCTACTAGACAATATTTATAATATTCAGCTTTGTCTTCCTGATAATTCACCTTATTAAATTAAGAACAGAGAAACAATGAAGATGAATACATTAATTTTCCTCTTTCCCCAATTTTTGCGCTATACTATAAATGTAGCTACAAGCTACCGTGCCTCAAAAACACGACAATACAAAGCGCTGACTTGGCGACACACGTCAATCTCACCATATTTAATACATAGCCTTTAGGCTTACTGTATTTGCTCTATGGTGGTGTGGTGTGAATATACTGAATAAGCACCGCTCGACCTTTGTACGAGTTTTTGAGCACCACCGACCCACTCAAAAATGGGTAATTCAAAAATATATACAAAGGAGACATATCATGTCTAACTCAAATCTAACTTCTTACAATTTCCATAACTCAGACATCCGTGTAGTACAGAACGATAAAGGTGAAGTGCTCTTTTGCCTGGCTGATGTATGTGCATCACTAAACTTAGCTCAATCTAACAAGACTGCTAATCAGATCAAAGAAGAGTTTGGGAGCACGGAATTAAATTCCGCCCTCCTCAAAGACGCTAATAACCACGGTCAACAGTGCACCATGATCACCGAGCCACAGTTATACTTCGTAATGATGAGATCTAACTCTAAGGTTGCTCGTGAGTTCCGTCAGTGGATTTGTAATGAAGTATTACCTTCAATTCGCGCTCAAGGTGCCTATGTTGCAAATAACACTCATGTAGATGATCATGAGGCTGAGGCTGAATCTCAAAAGCGCTGCTGGTATGTAAAGCAGCTTACTGACTTATGCCAGAAGTACAACATCTCAGATGAGGCTTTAGTTGCAGCTGTTAATATTGCCCAACGTGCATTTAAGCAAGGCTATGCTATCGCGCTCAATAAATCTACAGATACTACAGACAAGCAGCCAAAGGCAGATGATAGATTAACCATCACTGAGGATGAGGCTACTGCAATTGATCACATGATCTACTTCCATGATATGTTTAAGCCAGATGTCTTACAGGTTTTCAGAAAGGTTACTAAGCTACAGACTCAGCTTGCAGCACTGGTATGTACTATCCAAGATCTTCCTCTTGCTCGTCTTTATGAGTCAGCTACAGCTCCTGAAGTAAGCTGCCAAAGATTAAAGAGATTTAATACTACTAAATCAAAGAAAGGTGAACTTGTGGTTAGTGCTTAATAAAGAAAGGCAGTAGAGATACTGCCTTAAATGTGTGATAATAGAGAAAAATGAGTGTGCTGAATCACGTGGGATCCACCGCCATACAAGCGCCATACAACCCGTCTAGTAGGCTATATTATTTTATAAATCAATAAATAAATAGCCAAAAATGATGGACGTTCTCACCGCCATAGCACCTAATAAGGTGCTTTTTTTATGCCTAAAATCAATCACTTACATTTTTATATTTTCCTTGTATTTCAATACGTTATATATACATTAGTGTTATTTGTCTATTACTTGGGGTGCACTTGTCTATAACATATAAAAGCACTAAACTAGGACAGTTCTAGGACACTTTTTTCTATAACAAAGCAATTACGGCTAAAACGTCCTAGGATTATATAAAGACAAAGAGAACACCATAAATGCTTACACAACTAATGATTAGGAATGCCTTACCAAAGGATAAGGTATACCAGATGAAAGATAAAGACGGTTTGTGCCTTAGAGTTTATCCTACAGGTAAAACCGTATGGATTGCTAATTTTAGAAACTCTGGTAAGAAAATTTGTAAAACACTTGGCTCTTATCCTGATATAGGATTAAAAGAAGCTCGTGAGCAATTGGAGTTATTAAAAACTCAAACTTTACTGTCAGATAAAGGCAAAGTGGTTATTGAAGAGTCTCATACATTCAGTGAAGTTTATTCACAATGGCTTGAAGTAAAGAAAATTAAAGTAAAGAACTGGAAAGACATATCGAACCGTATTGATAGATATATCCTACCAACATTAGGCAAAGTTGATTACTGTAAACTTACACCTGTGGATTTTGTTGCTGCATTAAAAAATGATCTTTATATGAGAGGTAAATACGAAACTATAAAGCGTATTTGTATGTATCTCAAAGAGATTGATGTTTTTGCTTTTAATATTGGATATGCAAAAGAGACTAAGTTTCAGAATCTATACTCAGTATTTCCAATTAAGACGACGATTAAAAATCGCCCTAGTATTCACTGGTCTTTATTGTCTGAAGCGTTAAAAGAACTGCAGGTATACGGATTAAAGGCTAGGGCTACATGGGAGGTATTACTGACAGGTTTCTATACTTTGTTGCGTCCCAATGAATACTGCAGCTTAGAATGGTCATGGATCAACTTTGATGAGCTCACAATCACAGTGCCTGCAGAAGTAATGAAAATGAAATCAAGCCATACAGTTCCAATTTCAACGCAGTTACTGTCTTTGTTGAAAAACAGACCTCATGTTAGCAAATACGTATTTCCAGCAACACAAGGTAAAATTGAACAGCCTTTCAGTACAAATTCAGCATCTTTGTTCTTAAGAAGACATGGATATAAAGATCGCCCCGTTCCTCATGGCATCCGCTCAATTGGTAGAACATGGATGCACGATCATGATATTCCTTTCGATGTAGCTGAGAAGTGTCTTGCTCATTCTGTTGGAACATCAACACAGTTAGCTTATGATAGAAGTGATCTTTTAGAGAAACGACGGGAAGCAATGCAACAATGGTGTGACTTTGTTGAGTATTGCTTAAAAGGATAGGCAGTATCTCTACTGCCTCTAAAGAAAATAAAAAAATCCCCCCTCTGTAAGCAATTTTAACAGGGAGGTGAACTTAGAGATAAAAATAATTATTTTCTAAAATCAGGTGGCAGATGTGAGCGCAATACTTCAGATTCGTAACTGTCCTGACAGTGATGGAAGTTGCAGCCATTAGGAAAATAGAAAATGACATCTACTAATCTTCTGAATATATTGGCATACCAATAATGACGGTGCCTATACAGATATGCGCTCAAAGTCTCATCTGCATAGACTTTATGAGGGGCAAAGAAAGAGATAACAACTCCATACATAACCATACACAGCTGATCGATAGCAATCAGCAGTTGTTTTAAGTTATGCCATAATGACCAGTAAACAATAATTTTAATCATGATAAAACCTCATTAAGCAGTAAAATCTTTCATAACAAAGTCAGTTGATACAGCAGCAAGCTCATCATAGGTGGTAGCTTCAGCAACCTGTTGGAACTTAGTCCATTTCTGTGTATATAAGAATTTACCGTTTTCAGTAATTTCCTTAGAGATTGTTTTTGCTTGCTCCAGAGTGATAGTTTTTACTTCATGATCTACAGTAGCAATCTCTGCAGTTTCTTCTCCTGCAACAAATATAGAAAGCAGATTGATCTGAGCACGAATATCAGCATTTAATCTGTAACCTAAAGATGAAGTAATAATCATTGATTCATTCTTTAGGACACTGTCAAACTTATCAGCAATCAGATTAATTTGAGTAATCTTTTCCTGCTTTAAGTTGTTTAAGATTTCTTCTGGAAGAACATCTTTCTGAAAGTTAATCTCTGTCCACTGAGGAAGAATTGCAGAATCATCATCAATGTGAAGATAGAATTTATTATCAAGCTTGCCTAAGCGAATGTATGAAGTGTTACCTGGCTGAAAATCATAGGTTGTGCCCATTGGCCCAGGGATTATTTTTTGACTGTATGAGTAGATAGCCATCTGTTGATTCTCCTTTGAATATGTAAAGGTACATTGGATAAATCTACAGTTAGCAGTTTTGTGATTAGGTGGCTATATGATGAAGAAGGTTCAGCATGGGCTAATACACTTTCCATAGCTTCCCAATCTTCTGATTTTAATCGTTTTGAAAATGTTTTTAGGGATCGTTTTCTAATGAAACGGCCATTTCTCCATGTTCTATATCCGGCGAAGTTAATGCCTTTTCTGATTGGCATTATCTTCCATTTGGATAGTTTTAATTTTAACTCTGATTCAAGATAATTTTGTATGATACTCAATAAAATATATGCTTCATTACGTGACAGACCAATGAACACCATATCATCAACGTATCTGACATAATATTTTATTTTTAACTTTCGCTTTACCCAATGATCAAAACGGTCAAGATAAATCAGGCCATATAACTGAGCTACTAAGGAACCAACATTTACCCCTTTATTGCCCTCTTCACAGAAAGACATGGCCAAATCAACAATTTCATGATCAGTTATTCTTCTCTCTAAGCATTCTCTTAAAACAGCATGATCTATTGAATAGTAATATTTACGTATATCAATCTGCAGATAATATGAATTGGCAGGTGATTTTCTTATAAATTCCTGAACTCTGTCTGCTGCTCTTAAAGCTCCTTTATGTTTACGACAACCGTAACTGTCAAAGATAAAACCGCGATCAAAAACAGGATAAACGGCATCATAGAATACAAACTGAGCAATAAGATCGCTAAATGAGGGTGCGTGAATCTCTCTGATTTTCTGTCCTGCAGTGCAATAAATCATGAATACTCTGCAGGGTAACGGCTGATATTGTCTATTTTTAAGGGCAGCGTAGAGGTTATTCAGATGAGTGAACAAGGAACATTCAAATTTGAAGATGTAACCTTTTTTACGTTTACCACAACGAGCTCTAATGTAAGCCTTATAAAGAGCTTCTGGAGTAATTAGATCATCATAAGAGATTGTAACGAGTTGAGGATGAGAGTGTGAAAAAGTGACAGTCACACTCTCTGCAGATTTCTCTTGCGAAAGATATGACATCGTTATATCCAGTTTCTAATTTTGCATAGTTTCAGAAAATAACCGGCCACGCGGAACCCATTATTGGTATTAGAATTAACACGCCAATTGTTGAAATTACGCACAAAAGCGAAAAACATTTAATGCCACACCTTGAATGATTATAGTTAATTCTTCTGATTATTAAAAGTTTCTTTTTCTACCTTGATCCAACCGCCAATCATAGCGCCTACTTCATCAAGTATTCTATTTATAGCTGCGAAACGGTGATTTTCATAAGATTGATCATGAGAGTTTTTACCGTCTTTGAAGGAAAGAAACCCTAATTCATAATACAACTGCCATGCACAGCGCAACTGCTCATGTTTAACATCTAATTCAGTTAAAGTGGTGCGCTTATGATAGCGTTTTAAAACTTCTACAATGAGTAAATAAACATCCCATTCTAATTGTTTGATTTTTTGCACAGAGGCATATTTTTCTGATTTAGGTGCATGAGATAAATACAAGTGTGACAACTTAATTAACTCACGCATTTTATATAATAATGGATAGTTTTGCATAATGTATATTATTATACGGCACGGCTACCGCCGTGCCAACAAAGAACAACCTGCTACGCAGCATAACCGGCCACGCGGAACCCACCAAGGGTACTAGAAGTAACACGCCAAGTGTCGAAAGCACGCGCAAAAGCGTTTTCGTCATAACTTCTAGAAGCAACAGACTGACCGTGTACATACAGAGCGAGATTCTGAGTGCATGGATGTGTATAAACTACAGATTTTGCAATAAAATTAGCTCCACTTCCTACAGATTTTGCATTGCGAGGTAGTATGCCGAACAGGGCATTACCATCTTCTGTTGAAGGGTCTGTAAATACTGGATTGTTTTCATTGCCCCATAGAGTTATTTGGTTAGTTGAGATTGGATAATCTACGGTTATTGCATCATGAGAAGGTAGCAGTGTATAAGTTGTTCCCCAAGCATCAGTTTCACCTCCAAAACCTGATGTTATATCAGCAAGTTTCATACTTTTCTTCATGACATATAAAACATTATCTGATACGGCGACCTGCCCCTGAGTTGCTGTAGTGCCTGCGGTTGTTACACCTAAAACATATTCCCAGTAATATTCAAAACCGATGACACCGCAAGGCTGACCGTTATGTGAATATTTACCCATATCAGTTGTACCTCTACCCTGTGCAGGATATGATGTTTTGCCGTCAGGATCGTACCATCTGCAGACATTAGTCCAGGTGGAAAACTGAGCATGACAGAGGGCAATCACATCAATAGCAGATGCCATGAAAGCAGAAGGACAGTTCCAGCCGTAACCTAGTGAGCGGGCATAATCTATCATCTGAACAGGTGTAAGGGATACTGAAGGAGTGGTCATTCCTGAAACAGGAACGGAAACACTGCCGGTTGTAGTTACTGTCATATGATACTTTGACATAAAGAAACCTGTCTTAACCTCACCACCATCAATGAAAGCTCTATGCAGATAAAAACCATCTTTTGCAGCATCTTCTAAAGTTTCATATTCGCTAACATCTTTAATCTCAATCGAATTAGCTCCATATGAAGCATACTGAGAAGCTTTGTCTGAACCGTAACGAACAAGAAAGGCGGGAATAAATACCATTTGACCGCCTTTAAAATGCATGTAGTTGCCGTAATTATCAGAATTTTTATCAGTATAACCAGACATTGGATCTAACCCCATTGCAACAAGTTCAGATTCAGTAACAGGATAAACTCCAACACCAAAACCTTTAGTGCCAGGAATTCCAATTGAGCCTGTCTTAGGGAGTTTATTTGTTTTTAAGTAATCAGCTTTGAATTTTTCCAAATCAGTTACACGTCTATCAAGTTCAACTATTTTGTTTTCGTCTCCAGAGCCTGGTAAAAGATTGCAGTGTTCGAGTATTTTTTGAAGAACTAATGATGTGACAGCCTTTTCATTACCTGCAATAATTTTTGTCTGTGTGAAGATTTCCTCTAAAGTGGCACAATCACACATACCAAGCAAAACGGCACCTTTAGCGTTGATATGGCAAATATTTAAAGGAGTTAAGGCAACAGTTCCATCTAGAGCTTCTTCTGCTTCAGCATTAGTGGCAAAGCGTGTAATGCCGGCAGTGGTTGATGTGGCAGGAGGATTCGAAAAAGATATATCACCGAAATCAATATACTGAGGATTACCATTTGATAACAGAATATTAAACGTAAATAGAGCCTGTGAAGTGGCTACTTTCTGAAGTATAGGATCTTGAGAAGAACCCACTGCAAACAGAACATTATCAGAAGTATAAATACCTACAGAACGAACAGTATAGGCGGAATCAGAAGAATCAGTTGCATTAACCTGAATTTCTGTTGCTGATACAGTTGAACCGCCAACAGTAGTTAATTCTGCCACAACATTTCCAATGTCAGTGGTCTGCTCTGAAGGTTCAAAGTAGGCATTACCAAGCTGAACCTTTGATAAGGTAACTTTATTGGTTCCTGAATGTTCTGCATTGATCAGTGCCTGAAGACCTGCTGCTGTAATTATGATGTCCATTTCCTGAGACATAAGAAAACTCCTTTAATTGATTAAAGAATAAGAGAACGATTTTATTGCTGAATAGGTTCTGATGTTTCTTGCTGAAACAAATGAAGATTTCAGAGGTTTTACATCATTAACCGTGATATAGGAGAAAGCTTTAAGTTTTGATGTTCTGCTTAAAGTTGAGCGCGCCTTACATACAAGTTTCTGAACTATTGGAACGTTGCACATAACAACGCTTTTCTTGCCAGCAGAAAGAGTCAGATTTCCTTCTAAGGCCTGAATGATTGTTAATGTGTACTGAGAACGAACCGGCTTAGTTATATCAATAAGCAGTCTTAGATCGCGTGTCATTTCCTCACGAACAATACCGCCTAACTTGTTCTGACTTACAGTGATTTTGAATGTATGAGGTTTTCCCTGAGGTGACTGTTGCCACCATTCCTGCACAGTTGATGCGCTCTTTACTGAAGCTAGTGCATTTTTAACCGCACTCAGGGTTCCCATTCTGCGCTTTTCAACAATCATTGTAGCTATCACTGCCCTTTTTGTGTCTATTGGCCATGAATCGCGCCACACTAAAGGTTGCCATTGAACTGCTAAATGATCTAACTGTTCACTTGAAAGTTCATTGATTCTATATAAAAAAACAGCATCATTAAGATGCTGATGAACTTTTGAGAGATTACAGTCTGTTGTTTTAATTGCATTTCTGACCGTTTCATCTTTTTTGATTGAGGAAGGGGCAAGCTTCTCAATGTTATCTTCATTATCCAGAGTGTTCATGATTAAGCTTCCTCAGTTCCACCAAAATTTATAACAACATCTGAAATATCACACTGAGCAACTTCATTTTTATCAACAGCAGTAAAGACTGGAGAGGTAATTTCCAGACGTTTTGCGCCTGCCTGCATGACAAGTTTTGTTAATTCATCCGGTGTAATATCTCTGTTGATCTTTGCCTGCTGCCATTGTCTGTAACTTTCTACAGCTTTTGTTACATCTGCTGTAATCTGGTTAATTTTATCTGTATCTTTTGATGATAAGTACCAGGTTAATTCAATAGTGTAATCAACAGCTTGTGGGGAAGAAACAAGCACATTATCTGTAAGAGGTCTTATAGTTTCATCAGAAAGATGTGCCTTTAATCCATCAAGGAATGACTGCTTAGGAAGAGTGCCATCAGTTAATAAAGGATGAACATAAACATTGCCTGGATTTTCATCTAACCCATAAATTGATACATCAATGATTGATGAACTGTAAGAGTATGTGTGATACTGATATGCGCCCTGAGGACCTGCCACAGAGAATGAAGAAGGGGCAAGTCTAATTCTGTCAGCATAAGCATCATCATCCTCTAAATCAGCGCCACCGCTTGTAACAGTAGTATTTGCCACTGATTCAATATTAGGCAACTGCTCAATTAACTGATTGATGGCACCAATAGCAATACCATTTGAAAAGCTTCCTGCATCAACTGCAGTTGCTTTTACATCAACATAAGATGAACCAATAGCAATAAATGCCAGTTCATCTGTAGCAAAGTTAATGGAACCATCTGTAATCAGTGTGCCTTTAGGAATCTGATAAACAGAATCTTGAACTGCAGCATTTAAAGTAAAACGGATCGTAGTTGTCGAACCTGAAGCCTGCAGACGTGGAGTATTAACATAATATCCCATAGCATCCAGATAATCACCGGTTGCATAGCTCAGAAGGTTCTCTTTAGCTGCATTATTAAAATCAGCTCTGAGTTTTGCTTCCTCTGCAGCAATTGATTCAAGCAGTAAATATACTGGGTCTGCTACAGCAAGACTTCTTCCAGTTAATGAGTTGTACTTTTCAATGTAATTATTCAGAATTGTATGAACATCAGTCTCCAAGAAATCAATTGAAGCCAGTCCAAAGCGTGGTGACAATCTAGGCATCTTCATTTATCTCCAGTGTAATTTTGGGTTTCAGAATTCCATCCGCAGCTGCAGTTGTTTCATTATCAAAGTCTATTGCTCTAATAACTGCTCTTGGTTCATATTTCTGAATTGCTTCAATAATATTAATTTTGACTTGCATCATTGCCATAGGTTGTGGAAGATCAACCGCTTCAATATCAACCCCAAAATCTCGATTTAAAGGAACTGAGCCTTTGACAGTACCGAGAATAGTTTGAACATTCTGAATTACTTCTTCTGTTACAGTCTGAGGTTTTAAATTAATTTTTGTTAGAGAGGAGATAGTTACTAGAGACATATCTTTCTCCTTACAGCATATTTGTTAATGTGTTTAACAGGCTGAATGATTTATCTTCTATAAGAGATAAACTGACATCTGTATTTATGGGCATTCCAAGACCATTAAAAAACTTTCTGTCTTCAGAAAAACTTGTAAGAATAAACTTGCCCATATATTCAGGTCCAAAACACAGATGATGGCTTTCACCAGAATCAAGCATATTTTTTAATATTGCAATGTAGACTGAAGGAGGAGATTTAAATCTTGAAGATAATTGCATCTTAAAAGATATTTCCATCTTAGATGGGCCAATATACTCAGATACAGGTTTTTCTCCTATAACATCATGCGATGCGTATCTTGAAGAATGTGAAATCTGTAAATCCTTAAAAGTTGCCACTTGTTCACTACTACAGGTAAAAGGCACTTTTCCGAAAAAACCTAAAATACCTAACATTTTTTACTCTCAACTTTGTTAAAGTTATTTATTCCCGATAAAAACATTAGGAGAACCGGCTGCAACAGAACCACCGCAAGAAACCGGATCACCAATTCGACCTGCAGCTTTTCCGTTGATAAATACATGAGGCGCTCCTTCAGCAATATTTCCCACATGAGGCACATGTGCAGGGCAACCGTGAGGGTTATACGGATCACCTACGCGCCCTGCAGGAATTCCATTTACAAACACATTAGGAGAACCGCTAGAAAGTGCTGTAGGTGGACATGCATCATGGCCGGTATTGTTATCACCTACGCGAGTTACTGCAGGCATAAAAACCTCATTAGTTGATGTTTACATTAGCACCCTGAATAGTCATATCACCATCTGCAACTATGGAAGTGGAACCACCAGAATGCAAAGATATATTTCCTGAAGCTTCAATAATTGCATTCGTGGTTGTTATATTGACCTGCTGAGGTGTAGTAATATCAACCTTCTGCCTGTCAGCGTGAATATGAGTACCTTCAATGACTACATCAAGCTCATGAGTAGCACGGTTATAAGTAACAGTGGTTCCGTCTTTGAATTTAACTTTGCGTTCATCCTGATTAGCTGTAGGTCTTGCAACTTCAGAAGCATAAAATGAACCTAAAACAAAGCCATCTTCAATTCCACCTGGTAAGAAAACGCATAATACATCTTCTCCAACATCAGGCATATGAAAGTCTGAATTATCTTTGGTATTAGGGCATAACACTGGAAGCTCATGACTTACATCACCATCATCAGGAAAAGCAACTCTAACCATATGCTTTGATGGTATGGTAGTTGTTACTTCTCCAACTCTGATAATATTCATCAGAAATTCTCTAATCTTCTCGCTTATCATTGACGAAATTACCTATAATAAAAAGAAAAGGAGTAAAGATATGTTTGATAAATACAATCATTACAAGAATTGCGCTGAAGGCAGTGAAGTTCTTTCTTCTGAAGAAAAGAAATCTTTAAGTGTTCAGTTCATACTTCTGCTCATCAGTATGTTTCAGATAATTAAATCTCTATGTGAACCGGAGATATTTGCTTTTTCTGTAGTTATTGCAGCAATTATCTGTTTTATTCTGATCTAGTAATTGTTATTCACTCGTCTTACATCAATTGAAGTTACATAGCCACTATTGTTCATTGTGTGCGTAGCTTTTTCAATAATAAAATTGCCGTCAAAAGAGCCAAAGTTAACCAATCTGATAACAGAGCCTGCACACATTAAAGGATCTCCGACCATTGATATGGAGCCAGTAAGCTGTCTTAAATTTAACTGTCTTAATTTTGCTTTAGCTAAACGTTCTGCCTCAGCAAGAGAAGAACATCGTTTTTTTAAAACATAGACCTGCCCACTGTCGTCAACATCAGGATCGTCATAAGTATAGTCAATGTATTCTGACTTTTTAGCTGTACTGCCTTTTTTAGGTTTTGCTCCTTTATTTGGAGTAGAGCCGTTAATGTAAGAATCCAGAATTGCCTGTCTGCTGTTTGCTGTATTGGATGATTTGCTACCAGAGGATGACTTCTTTGAAACATTGCGCCATTTAACAGTACATGATTTATAACGCTCTGACTGCTGTGCATCAAATGACCATGAAAGGATATGAGAAGCATTTTCTACTAGAAGTTTAATAGGGTCTTCCTTCTCATATTTGCTTTGGTCAAATACAATCAGTGTTTCAGCAGAAACTTTAACTGTAAAGCCTGCTTCCTGACATTGTTTCTTTAAGAAATCCAAATCAGATACGCGCTCTTGATCTACTTTGTCATATGTAGGATTATCTTCACAATCCCACATAAACTCTAAGTTGTTATCGTTTGCAATCTGATTGGCAATATCCTTTAAAGTAGTATTCTCATACTTTCTTGTTTTTACCGTTCTTCTTACAGTGCCATTAAGAGGAATTGATACTGCAGAAAAGCTGAATACTCTAGGACGTCCTGAAACTGATAATCTGTCAATTATCATGTTCTTTGTTTCGAGTGCGCCCCTTGCCTCAGTAAGAAAGGTAACTTTGACCTTATCACCTCTTGTTGGTGTCCAATTATTCGCCCATTTGCCTTTCTCATCTTTCAGGGTAATGCTGACCTCATCAGCCTCATCATCAATATGATCGGTATATTCACACTGCAGGAGATCTGTAGATACTTCAGTTGAAATATCTGTTTCATTTCCAGCAGTCATATACTGGATTGATAAAAGAGTTTTAAGAGGTGTAGTTCTGATGCCTATCTCTTCCATGGTGGCAACTTCTCTTTGTATGAGTCGGTTGAAACTTCAATTTCAGGTAATTTAAGTTCAATTCCAGACGGAAATATCACAAAATTACGACAATTAAAATTCAAATTCATAAGTGCTGTAAGATACTTTTCATCACCTAAGATTTTGTAGGCGATACCATCCCAGGTATCACCCTGCACTGTTGTATAAGTCTTACTCATACCCTAAACGGCTCCTTTGAGCAAAATACTGTTCAATCTGCTTTTGGAAGTTAGAAGAACCTTCAGCAAGGGCCTTTCTTACCTGGTCATAAGCATCACCTGATTCACCGTTGGTTGTAACGTTAATTGTCGGATTAAAATTAATGGTAATGTTTGATAATCGTGCTTTAGATTTAGGTCCAGATAAAAGATTATCAAGTTTGGATAGAGGTAAAACAGCTTCAGATTCAGAACCTTCACCTATCATGGCTGTTGTAGGCTTGGTTACAATGCCACCATTTGCGAGCATTGGGATTTGAGGTAATTCAAATCCAAAAGTTTCACCTCCCATTCCCGGTACCCAGTCAGGTACTGAAACAGAAATAGAACCTATAGCTGAGAAAGTCTTGTTTATAAGAGTTATAAGCCCATTGATAGGAGCTTTGGCCAAGCCTGACAAACTGCCAAACATATTAACGAATATATTTTTGACATTGTCCCATGCCTTGCCCCATTCACCGGCAAATATGTTTTGAACAAAATCTATTATCTGGGTAAACTGATATTTAATATTGTTCCAAACAGTAGATATAACTGTAACAATACCATTAAAAGCTGAAGAGAAAATATTAGCTAACCAAGGACACTTTTCTGAGAACCAAGACCATAAATCAGCTGCTTTTTCTTTGATTAAGTCCCAGTTTTTATAAAGCAGAACACCTATTGCAATAAGTGCAGCTATTGCTGTTATGATTAAAAATATAGGATTGGCAAGTAATACAGCATTAAAAGCAAGCATTACCGTCTTAGCAACCATGATCGCATTTTTTAATACTATTAAAATCTTCCATAATTTTAGGGCACCTGAAACCGCAGACATAATAATATAGCCAGCTCCACCCCAAACCATATTGAAAGAAGCCATCATGGCAATAATGCCACCGATTGAACCTGCTACAGCAACTAGGACTTTCAGTAAAGATTCGTGATTTTTGGCAAATTCACCTACTGCAACAATAGCCGATGTAAGATATACAGTACATTTTCTTATTGCAGGAGTAACTGCATCAGATAAAATGAGCTGTGTTTCTTCATAGGCAGAATTTAACGCAGCAAGCTCTCCATCCAGATTATTAGTCTGCTGAATTGAAACTCTCTCTGCTGCACCTGCTTCTTTAACCTTTTCAATAAAATTCTGAAGGGTACCGTCTACTGCATTGTTTAATAAAATACCTGCAGCAGACATTGCTTCCTGTCCGAATATATCTTTTTTAATTGCTGACTGAGCCGCCTGAGGTAATTTTTGTAAAGCCGTACCAATGTCTTTTAGGACGTCAGGCATATTTCTAATATTGCCTTTTGCGTCCTTTACAGCAACATTTAAAGCATATAAAGCTTTCTGGCCTTCTGATGCTGGTGCAACTAAACGAGTAAATACAGCACGCATTGCTGTACCTGCCTGAGAACCACGAATAGCATTATCACCAAGCTTACCGGCCATGGCTGCAACTGTTTCAAGATCAACTCCCATAGATGCTGCAACAGGTGCCACATACTTCATTGTTTCGCCTAAGCCTGACAAATCAGTTGAAGAATTGGCAAAAGTATTTACCATCGTGTCAGCCACTCTTGTGATCTGACTTGCTTCAAGGCCAAAACCGTTAAGCATAGATGCAGCGATATCTGAAGCATTGGCTAAATCTACCTGACCTGCAGAGGCAAGATTTAACATACCAGGCATTGCTTTTAACATGTCATCTGTTTTAAAACCTGCCATAGCAAGATAGGTCATACCCTCTGCCGCCTGAGATGCTGAATATACAGTAGAAGCACCAAGTTCACGAGCCTTATCGCGTAAACGGCCAAGATCTTCAGCTGAAGCATTAGACACAGCGCCTACTCTGGCCATGGTCTTATCAAATTCCATGCCTAGTTTAATTGGAGCAATAAAGTTTGAAGCCATTGATTTTAACAGCATCATCTGACCTGCACCAATAGCGAACTGTGCGCCATAAGAAGATTTTGAAGCCTGAGAAGATTCTATCTTCTGGTTAAGAGAAGCCATCCTCTGGGCACTACGTGATGCATTCTCTAATTCTTTCTGTCTCTGAGTTAATTCCTGCAGACTTTTACCGGCAAGACCGCTTTCTGCTTTTAATCGCTGTAAGGTTGCTTTCTCTTCCTCAAGGGTAGATGAGGCTCTTTTAACTGCCAACTGCTGTTTTGCATATTCTGCAACCAATTCAGCATTAGGACGTTTGCTTGCCTGCATCTGAGCGCCTAAACTTTCTAAACGCTCTTTCATCTTTGCAAAATTCTGAGCTGCAGTTAAGGTTGCTCTTTGCTGAGAAAAAATCTGATCTAACTGCTTTTTCTGAAGTTCAGTTGCATTGATAGATTTATTAAGATGGTCAAGACTAGCGGTTGTAGCTTTAAATGCACGTGTAAGAGAAGGATCGATTTTAGCAGCAAAAGTCAGTGCAAAATCTAATAATCTGTTATTGCTCATCTTCTTGCCCCTGGATATTTCTGCTGTTTTTGTGAAATGCTCTTTTGCTGTTCAAGATACTCTTCTGCAAGTTCCTGAACATCCGACATTGGCGCGTTGAATAAATCAAAGAAAGGAAACTGCAAAGAGGTGGCCAACGACATCACCCCTTTGCGATACTGTTTTAAGAACTCATTTAGATCGCTTGAGCTTCCAATGCCGAGCTGTTGAAAAAAGACTGAACTGCACCAATTACCTGCATATATTCAGATACTGGTAACTTCTCAAAGAATTCAATTGGCTGTTCTGAACGCTTTGAAGCAACAAAAAGATCAAAGCTATCATCCCAGCAGATAACAGTCACTGTTCTCATCACTGGATTAACAATCTTTTTTATACGAGCATAATCGTTAATCAGCTGTTTTAAATCTGATCCCGATAAATCCTCAATTTTAAGTTCAATGTCTTTATAATCTTTACCTTCAAACTTAACAGCTTTAGCAAAAGTTACAAACATTTAAATCTCCTTACATGCCAATCTGACTTCTTACATCAGTAAGAAAATCTGTATCACCAATCTTACAGATAAAATTCAGTTTATCGATTTCGATTGTCTGAGTATCATCAATCTCAATCTTAAGATATGTAATCTCAAGCTCTGAGGTTGTTCCTGCAGAAGCACCAACTTCTAATGACCCCAAGCCTACTGTCTTAGGTAGTGCCTTGACAGTTATCTTTACACCTTTTGCAACAAGAGCATTGGTGGCATTATCGAGAAACTGTTGTGATCCTCTAAAAATCAGATCTGCCCCCTGAGTTGATAACAGCTCTAAAGCCTGAGTTGTTACGGAGCGCCAGTTGATTGTAATTGACATAGACTGCAAATGACCCATGACTGCAGTATCAAGTTCACCTGCAATACCCGCACCACTGAGAGTATCTGTCATGTAAGACAAATCAGGAAGATCAACAGTAGCAATACCAAGCTGATTATTTCCATCTTTGTAAACACGATAGTTGATTGTCTTATCTGGAGTTAAAGCATTTTCTGCCATTTTTATAATCCTCTTAAACAATAAATCCGTCTAAAAAGACGGACTTAAAAAATCTTAACCAAACAAGGTGTCATAGTAGCCGGTATCAATCTCAAGATTGAACTCAAGATCTTCAGCAGGTGAAGGTGGGGTCATAAATACCTTGAAATGATAGATACCATCCATTAACTCAGTTGTAGGATTATCTTCCTCACGGAATAGCACACGTGCACCTAACAACTGCTGTCTTGCTACAAGTGAATTTAACCAGACGTTCAATGAATTTACGATTGTTTCAATTAAACGGCGGTTGCCTGGTTCATCAACCTTCTGGAAGATTGTCAGAATGATGGTATTTCCTACCCATTGGAACATTCTTCTAACTGGAATGAATGCATCCTTTGGATCGGTATTACCTGGATAACAGCATGTTCTATTGCCCCAGAAAGTCCAACCCTTTGCGAAATTCAGGAAGGTAATAATACCCTGTCCATTCAAATAATTTGCCTCTTCATTACCAAAGACAACTTCTGAACCGTCCTCAAGACACAGACCAGTAATTGATGCATTCTTATTCGAAGGTGAACAATAAGGCACTCCGCCATAAGCATTATCAGTAACACCAATAACACCTGCCAGATGAACTGAAGCGTGGTATAAGGTCTCAGTATTACGAACTATTGGCCAGCATAAAATCTGCTGAGTTAGAACAAGATTGTTATTCTTCTTCCACTGAGGCACTGCAGAATAAACCTGAACATTTGCATCTGCAGGAGCATCACATAATGCCATTGCTCTGAAATTACCATTCACGATAATTGCCTTTGCAGCCATGATTGCAGCAACTTCAGGATCTGATGAGAAGCCAGGGGCAAGAATAAGAGTAGGAACCAATGAGAACTTAGGATAAACCTCATTCATTAGTTCTAAGCCTTTACGCTTGCCGGTTGTTGAATCAATACCACCGATAATATCAGCCTTAGTTACAAGTGAAGCATCAATCTTATAACCGTTAACGGTGATTGAATCAGGTAACTTGTAAGCAGAACCTTCTTGCAGAGAATTGATTACCAGATAACCATCCTCATCAAATGCAGTCTCATAATCAGTGCCTGCTACGTAAGTATGAGTTTCACCTTCAACAGTAGCTGTAATAGCTAAAGTTTCAGCAATAATGCCTAATGTCTTAATGGTTACAGAACCATCTTCAAGAGTATAGGTATTTTCTGTTAATGCACTCTTATGCTTTGAAGGATCTAATACGTTAACAAAAATGCAAGGCACAATGCCATAGAAATTGAAGTTTGCATACATGAATTCACACAGACCATGAGCAAATTTCTTATCACCATTATCATTAAATACTTGAGCTGCCTCAAAGCCAAAATACTTAACAGCTTCAGCATATGAATTGATTAAAACTGGTTCATTGATTTTTCTTGAACCTGCTGCAACCTGATTGATTGGTGCAGTGCCAACAACAAAAGGTAAAGCACTCTCTACTCTGACAGTAGGAATCAAAGAGGTGCCAGTCTCACTGATGTAAACACCATGCTTATAATTTGCCATTCTTATTCTCCTTTAATTAAAAGGGCCTTTTCGTAAGCACCATGTAATCTTGAGCCTACCTTATTAACCTCTGAAAGAGCCTTAACATAATCCTTTGTTGGAACGATTAACGTATTTAATTCTGGATGTTTTTCAACGAGAGCCTGAGCTACAGCACTCAATCCGTCTGCAAATACCATATTGACCTTGAAATAGCCTTTTGGAATTGAAGGACCAACATAAATACGTGGCCATGTAACGTCTTTAGTTGCTGTAGTAACAGCATCTGTTTTCTTTGCCATCTTGCTTATCCTCACTAGATAGATGAATCAAATTGACTTGAATAAATGTGCCAGTTGGTTGTTAGCACGATCATGAAAAAAGGTTGTTCCTGCTCAAAGGGCATTGACCATTTCATTGAGCCTACGCGCTCATATTTCTGATCAAGCAGATTGTCTTTAAGCTGAGCTAAGCGCATCAGAATGCGTTGAGCTACATTTGATGTGTCATGGTAAGCATCCTCATCACGAGAAAAAGTTCCTACCACAATTTCAATGGTTAACTGTGTAATACCATTATCAACAGTAGCCTCACTGGGCCTTACTGTCACAAATGGATAATCTGCAGGAGTTGCAGCATCTTTGTTAGGTAACCATCCGTCATGCACTGCAATTTCATGTAATGCTTCAGGATCTTCTGCAAATTCAGGAGTATTTTCTTCAAATAAGCTTCCTGGCATTCTTTCTGTCTGTCTAGACGGCGCAGACAGTCTAAAATCTTCTACTGCCTTTTTGACAAACTCAATTAAGGCCTTATTACAATTCAATGCAATCATTTAACATTTCCTTTCAGGAGAGCATCAACTTCATGACTTAAACGCTTTTCAAATGACTTTTGAGCATGTTCCTGAATCTGAGGTAAGATTTTTTCAGAATTCAATAACTGTGGAACTGTAGGGCCAGTTTGTTTAATGATTGGTAAACGTTCATCACCAGAACGGCTAAACACATTTCCGTTCCATACAAAGCCTTTCTCTAATTTGATAGGCTTGCCCTTGATTTTTTCAATCGTTACAGCTCTATGAGGAGAACCGGTTGTATCTCTTTTTGGATTAACCTTGTAACGGTTGAGAGGTAAACTTGCGGTATATGATCGACTTTTTAACTCTGCTACCAGACTGTTTGGCTTTGCTCTGACCAAACTCATTGTTTCATTGATGGTAGAAGCCTTTAGAGTATATTTAGTTCTTAGAGCGCGTGATGCCTCAGTCTTAGCAGAACTGATTGCTCTGTTCATTGCCCTTGCAATTGCTTTAGGTATAGCCTGAGGCATAGCTTTCAGATAAGATGTCATATGGGCAATGGAATCTTCATCAAGACGAATAAAATCATTTCCCATATTACTGATCAATCTGTTCTAGCGTTAAGATGTCAACTCCCTGCTCTACCTGCACATCTCTGCAGATATAATGCAGTTTGTTAATGGTTACTGTTGAATTTACAAGGGGCAGAGGATTAAGATCACCCTGCCTGATATAAACCACTGCAGTAGCTTTAAAAACACCCTGAATCTGAGCTTTCTCAAAAGTATTTACAACAGAATTATCAATAACCGCTTTTACGCTTTTACCGTTGATAGTCCAGTAATCAGCAAATTCACCATCATTGATAAAAGTGTCTAAATCTTTTTTGAAAGTCTGTTTCAGATTCATTTTTTACTGCGCCCTTTCTTTGGTTCAGAAGCTTCTTCAGTTTCAGTCTGTTCTACCTTTTTGGTATCAAGCACAATCTTTTCAGCAAGACCGCGCTCAATCCAATCTGATGCTTCCTTATCAGATAAAGAAAAGGTAGTTCCTATTTCAAGAACTACCCCTTTGTGTAGAACATTAGACTTTAGTCTTACGTCCATTAGTTAGTTACCTTTAAGATGTAGAAGCCTAGAGGCTCATTAACGATCATCAGAGGTGCAGACTTAATCTGAACAATACGGCCTGCAGGGTTTGAACGCTGTACCCATGATAGAGGTACACGATCACCTTCAACAAACTCAACTTTGTTTTCCTCATCGTTAACAACATCAACAACACCATAAGCACGTGTAGTCTTTACACCACGGCAGGCAATCAGAACTGAATCTTCTGGAATCAGAGCCTTATTGGTTGAAGTTGCCTCGTCATAGTAGGTTTCATCATAGGTGAATACATCTAGGTTTGGTAAACGTAAAGCACCAACATACTGAACACCGTCCTCTAGCTCACGTGGATTGATCTGACCTAAGTCAATTCTGCGTGAATTTAATGCAGTGTTATCTCCCTTAAGAGCGTTTAACATTGCATCAACAGCCTTAGAACCGGCAACAACTTCTACTGGAGTTAAACCAGACTTCTGAGAAATAGTTCTGCAAACAGCACGTAAATCACCAAGAGGATCAGCACCTGAAGCAGTCCATAAAGTTGAAACGGTTGATTTTGGCTTATCTGCTGAAGCTAAATCTGCCCAGAAGTCAACCTGATCATCAACACCTTCACCCTTAATAACAATCTTACCGGTGGTTAAGGCCTGAGCACACATAACTTCCTCAGTACGTGTGATTTCCTTATCCATCTCATTCAGATCCTCTGCGAGAATAGCTGTAGCTCTTTCCTCAGGAGAACGACCTGAATATAAATGCTCTCCTGGTAAACGCTGCATTGCATCCTCAGCAGTGCATACACGGTAAGGGGCAATGAATGCAGGCTTATAAGTAGTGGTCTTATAGCCATTACGTAAATCTAAAGAGCCACCAATACGAGGACTTACAAAAGGTGCAAGCTTACGCTTACCTGGTCCTTTAATATCAATATCTACAGTTGGTGTATTAAAAGTTTTTGTGTTTGAAAAATAACGGTCACGTAAGAATGAACGAGCGCGGAACTCTGAGTTCACCATTTCAAGCATGGTACGTGGCTCAAATAATGATACTGGCATCTTAATAATCTCCTATTAACGTAAGAAAATCCCAACATTACGAGCGGCTTTAACAAAGTCCTCAATGTCAACACCAGAAGGAACAATAACTGCAGCTTTGTTGAAATCTCCAGTTACATATACAACACCTTCAGCATCTGCATCTGAAGCATTTACATCATCAGTAAGAATGCCAAATACATCTGAAGCAGGAGTATCACCATCTGCAGCAGAAACTGCAGATACCTTACCATTTGCGAAGGTCACTAAAGCACCACGCTTTAAGTTCTGACCAGATGCAACAATTACTGGAAAAGTCTTAATCTCATCACGATTAAGGCCGGCAAATAACTTGTCATACTCAGTTGACTCAGTTTTAATTAAATCAGCCATTTTCAATCTCCTAAATTATTTTTTATAACCGTTGATTTTTGCCAACTGTGAATGAACAGCAGCAACCAACTGAGCACGTGACTCAGCATCCTTATCCTGAGGCAGAGCGCCTTCTGCATTATCAGCACCGGCTAAATCACTTGCTAAAGCCTGAGCATCCTCAGTTAATGCTTTTGCATGTTTATCACTCTGGCTTTTCTGCATTTTGATAGTCTCAATGGCAACCTGCTCTGCTGTCATTGGCTCTTCAAACATTGCCTTCATTACCAGGTCATGATTTGCACCGTTATCAATCTCTGACAGAGCTTGAATGCGCTTACGCTCTGACTGAACTGCTTCAGCCACAATTGCTTTAAACAAATCAGGATGTTCAGCATTCAGTTTTTCTGCTGTCATAGCCTCTGGTTTCTTCTCCTCAGCCTTTGCAACAATCTGAGTATCTTCTACCTTTGCTGCAGGCTTTGGATCTTCTAGTCTCTTACTCATTAACATCTCCTTAGATGGTTTACGTAAGTTTTGTAAATCCCATTCTTTGCCTGCAATGGCCAGAATGTGATCGTCTTTCATATAAGCAGATACCTGCTCACTGTTATCAATCTCATCTGCAAAACCTTTCTCTACAGCTTCTTCAGCGGTAAACCAGGTTTCTGCATCCATGAGAGATTTGATCTCTTTTTCATCAAGTCCTGATTTCTCCATATAAATGCTTCTCATTGATTCAGCGCATTTATTGAGAACATCAATCTGCTTTTCAAGTTCTTCTGCATTTCCAAATGCGCTAGACATTGGATTGTGAATCATGAACAGAGAACCTTTACTGATTACTGTCTTTGCATTTTTTAAGGAAGTAATCAGTGTTGCAGCAGAAGCAGCAAGGCCGGTCACGTGAATTGTGATGCCGGCCTTGTGTCTCGATAAAATTCCGTTGATTGCCAGAGCACTTGCAACACTTCCACCTGGCGAATTGATATAAATATCTATTGGTTTATTAGGATTGACTGCAGCAAAAGCTTTTGCAACTTCTGCCTCATCAAAGCATTTCTCATCTTCAAACCATTTCTCAGCAATAGGTCCAAAGAAATTCAAGATTGTAATTTCTTCTTTTTCCTGAATTGCCAAAATTGGTCTAAGCTCTGTATTTGGCATTGGTTTCATCCTCTTCACTGTGTTTTACTGAATTAACACCAGTTGTTGGCCTGATGTTGTTTTCATTCATAAGTTTTTCTTCTCTGCCCCTCTGAGCTGCAATCACGTCAAAGCTCATTCCAGTAAGTTCATTTGCTTCATGCTCACGTGTACTGAAACCTTCCTCAACTCGAACCTTAGCAGCTTCAGCTTCTTTAAGTGGGTCAAGCTGGCCTTGAGTATCACCAGACCAATCAGCTAAACACCATGCTTTTCTGATTGCAGGATCATCAAAGAAGCCAGGAGCACTGATTCTGCCCTTTGCAACAGCTTCAGATAACCATTCCTCATAAACTGGCTGACATAAACGGTTAACAATCCACTGTCTTCGCATTCTGAACATCTTCCATGCTTCAAGTAATGCGCCACGAGAAGCACTATAAGAAGATGTGAAGCTCTTCATCAGAAGTTCATAAGGAATTTCCAAAGCTGCGCCGATCTGTCTGCAGATAGAAGTAACAAAACCATCAAAAGCAGTATTAGGTCTGCCTGGGTTTGCTGTTTCAACTTTCTCTCCTTCAGCCAGATTAACAATAGCTCCATTACCAAGTGAGACATCATTCTGATCTGAAGTCATGGAGCTTACATCAGCACCAGGCATTCCTGACATTAAAGAGTCAAGCCCATTCTGTGGATTATCCTGAGTGATAAATACAGTGAAATAACCGCTTACAACTGCAGCAACAAGTTCTGCATCAGTGTAACGGCCTAACTGCTTTAATGCCTCAATGACAGGGGCAAGAAGAGGTATACCTCTGCGCTGTCCTGGACGTTCCATATCAGACATCAGGTGGAGCATGTTTCTACGCCCTGACTTTGTGCCAAAAGCCTGAACGCGCTTCCATTCCTGCTTAAAGGAATTTAAAGGACGGTGCATTGAGTATGGATGATATTTTGCAACGTAATAAGCTACTGGTTCACCATACTGACCAACCTCAACACCTTCAACAACTGAATTTTCTGTAATTTTGAATGAATCTAAAGGATTGCAAATTCTGTCAGACTCAATCAGATCGAGTTTGAGGTCATAAGGGCAGTTAGGACGTTTAATAAACGGTAAAGCAACAAAGCAATCACCACTCATCAATGTTGATAAAAGGGCTAATGCCTGAAACTCATAAAATGTGCACATTCTTGCAGCATCACAGTTCGTTGAATCAGACCACAAAGACCATTCGCGCTCTGTGTTTTTCTGCCATGCAACTGCCTGCTCTTCTGTAAGTCCGAGTTTGTCACGGTCAATATGAGAATTCATCATAAGACCGGAACCAATCACGTTGGTTCTGATAGTCTTAATGGCACCGGTTGCAAGAGGAACGCCCATATATAAATCACGTGAACGCTCTCTTAACAGCTTGATGTTATCAGCAATATCCTCATCTGCAGAAGCACTGTGGCTCATCCATCCAATCAAGGATTTACGAGCATATGAAGCTCCATAATGACTATAGCCACTAGCGACAATTCTGTTATTCTCAGAAGCGGTAGGAGTTTTTGCTTGCTGAACTGCTGCAGTTTTAACAGCCTTAGATCTAGTGGCCATTGCCTTACGAGGAAGTTTTTTCTGTGTCATATCTTAAAAATCCTGAGGAATAGCTCTTTGAACTTTTACACCACCGCAACCACTTTCACACTTAGAAACAATGTCTGACCAATATTCAATTGCTTCCTGAATAGCGGTTAAATTTGCTCTGGTTAAGGTTCTTGATCCAATGGTGTAACTCTGACCGGTTAAAACCACATCCAGAGCATCTAACAATGCATCAAGTTTCTTTTTAGCAACCTCATAAGGAATGCCTTTATATTTTTTTAAAACTGGCATTAGATAACTCCTTTAGAATATTTGCGGGTTTTAACTGGCTTTGATTGAATTACTGCAGTATTTGCATTTACCCCCTGAGCACAAAGCTGATTGAATGCAGGTCTTACTATTTCAATTGCAGCAGTTGCATATACAGCACAATCAAGTGCCTCATTACGCTCTCGTAATTTCTTCCATCCTTCCTTAACCCGTCCTTTTTCAAACTTACGTTCAAATACCTCAGCAGTTAACTGCTTGAAATATTCTTCTGTAAAGCCTGAATCACGTGCCATTGGATAATGCACATAGGCAGGGCCAAAATCATTAACTTTTAGGCGGTTAAACAGCAGTCTTTTACCTGCATCAACACCGACCACAAAAAGAAATGCTCTGTAACGGTTATTCTGAGAAGGTGGACCTATCAAGTCTTTACCTGCTACAGATGAGCCTTTTGAAGAGAATACGCGCGATTTTTCACGTGCTTTAGTGTACTGGTAAACAGTATCAGTCATGGAACCGTCACCAGAATCAACCAAAGTACATACAATGCGCAATTCCCTGCCATCCTGCAGATGGAAGTTTTCTATCAGTAAAATATCTAGCTGAGACCAGACTTCATTCTGTTTGGTGTCGCCAAAGAAAACCCTATGACAAACACCCCAGGATTCAAAATCTGCGCCCCATCCAAATACTGTTGCTTCAAGACGGTTCTGCTGAACGTCAACTCCACATGTAAGCATCAGGATTTCTTTAGGAAGACCGGCTTCAGGATAGAACTCTCTTCTCTGAGCAAGTTTTTCCCATAAGTTCAAATCAGCTTCATCTTCATGCCAAGGTTCACCAAGCTTTAAGTTGATGAATTCCTGAAGGCCTTTTTTATCCTTTTTATGATTGGCATCAACCCATTCTTCAACGAGATCGCTCAATTCAACCCATGGTGAACATAAAGACGTTAAGTGATAACCAATGGTTCTGGCTTCAGGGTTCTTAGGAATCCACACCCCAGATTCAAGCAGATAAGGATCAGGTTTTCCGTTGCCTCTTACTTTCTGATTGCAGTGAGGACACTCCATTCTGATTGAATCTTCAACCAGATCCCCCTGCTCATCATTTGACCAGTGAACATTACCCCACTCCATTTCAAACTGCTTACCGCAATGAGGGCAGGTTACAAAGAAACCACGCTGATCCGACTTCATGAATTCTTCATAGATTGTCGGACCGCCTTCACGCTGTTCTGTAGTTGGTGTTGAGACAAATACAATCTTGCGGTTAGTGAAATTCTGTGTTCTCTGAACTGCAAGCTTTAGAGGATCACCTTCCTGAGTTGAACCGTATCTGTCAATTTCATCACAAAGTAGTACACGTATAGGACGAGATGCCAACCCAGAAGGTGAATTGGAACCTACCATTGCAAGATAACCACCGGTGAAATGCTTCATACGGATAGTTGAACTTGATTTTCTTGAGCGCCCCTTTTCATCAGAAACTGTAACGCTCATTTTTTCTTTCAGAACTGGTGAAGCCTGAATGGTAGGATCAATACGTTCTTTGGAGAAGGCTTCAGCATTTTCAACAGTTGGCTGAATCATCATGATTGATGAAGGTTCCTGATCTATGTAGTAACCCATCACATTCATGAGCAGTTCTGATTTGGCAACCTGAGAAGCTGCCATAATCACAACCTTTTCAACGCTGTGAGATGTTGCCATATCCAGAGGCTCCTTCATGTAAGGAACTCTGCTAGTTCTCCATTTACCTGGTTCAGGTGATGTTCCAGGTGCTACAAAACGGTATTGATCTGACCACTCAGAACCAGTAAGCCTTGGTCTAGGCTTTAAAGTTTTATTTAGAGCGGTAAAAAATAGATTCATAGGCTTAAAATAGAGAAAAGCACAGACAACCTTCGATAATCATCTGTGCTTATTCATAAGGGATAATTATATGAACAGTAACTCTACAAATAAAACATTTACAAAAGAAGAACGAATAAATATTATAAATCGACTTATAAACTTAACAGAAAAGGAGCAAGCTTTACAAAAATGGAATTATTCTGTTGAAGTTTTACAAAGCTATTCAAAACTGAGACAAACAGCTCAGTATTTAGCAAAAGCAAATCCTTTTGACTTTTTTAACAATGGATTTCTACCTGATTTTGATTATTTTGAAAAAATCACAAAAATTGGAGAAGGGATTAACAAAATAAGACAATTACCAGAGAATGAACAAAAAATATTTTTTGTCTATCATAAAAAGACAAATTTAAAAACGGTATATAGTTATCTTGAAGAATTTTCTAATCAATCCTTAACAGAAATAAGTGATTATATAACTCATCTTCCTCTTACAGATAAACAGAAAAAAGAAGTAGGAATAACCAATGGAAAATTCCTAGATTCAATGATAAACCATGGTTTTCAATGTTTATTTGCAGCCTCTCTGTTATTTGTCGAAATTAACGATGATTATAAACTTCATATTTTTCAAAACACCGAGCTAGAACAAGTCCAAGAATTAGTGCAAAAAGAAAAGTCAGAACAAACAGTTTCCAAACAAAACAAGGCTCAAGAATTACTGCTAAACCAGACCAAAGATTGTAAAGAAGCAAAGAAAAAGGAATTAGAAGAAGAAAATAAAAAAAAGATTTAATCATTAGTTATTTCTCCTTAGAAATATGGCTATACCACTCAATCAGATTATTTAGGTAAGTAGCATTGATATCGCAGTCTTTAGCCACTATCAGCTGTTCGTTAATAACCTTTTGAAGTTTTCTTTTGTCCGCTCCACTGCATCCACATTTACTTTGTGATACTGAGGAGGAAGCTGAGGCATCTTTGGACAGTGCTGAGGTGCCGTAATCGGTGTACTCTGTGTACTGCAGCTGCAAAGCATTAAGTTCATTAATAGCGCTAACATAACGCTTTTCAAGATCATCCAGATCTTCCTGCGTTTTTGCTGCATTGATTTGCGCTGTCTTCTGGTGCTCATGTTCAACCTCCAACTGTTGAATCAGATTAGTTTTTTCTTGCTCCAGTGCATATTTCGCAACGTTCAGACGTTCAATTTCTGCCTGATCGTCTCTTGTCGCATAACCGGAGAAATAACCAACTGCAAAAGCTAATGCACCAGCAATCAATGTATTCTTAATGGATAACATTGGGAAACTCCAGAAACGAAAAAAGCCCACATTTCTGTGAGCTTCTTTTTGACATTTTTAGACTAAGAAAGAAATAATTTAGCTTCTGCTTTTCTGCGCCTGGTTAAACCTTCAACTTCAACACCACCGGCTTTGTTAATATCCAGAAATTCTTTAGCAGCGCCTTCTTTATCTCCTGACTTCATTTTCTTCCAGAGATTGTAACTGACTAAAGTCTGAAGAGGAGATAAACGCTTACCATTCTTGAGCCGCTTGCCCTTCAGGTTAAAAAGAAGACATACCAGAGCATCAAACATGCTTTGAGTAACTTCAAGTTCATCGGCATTTAATGCTGCTATAACCTGTTTTTCAATCTTTTCAAGATCTAACTTTAAAAGACGCTCAGCTTCAAGCTCTGTACAAATACTGTGCTCATTAACATCAGGACCATGGTGACCATAGCCAATAGTCCATCCTTTTTCGCTTGATACAGGCTTATATGCAGCAGTTCTTAAACCTTCAAAATTCATTATAAGAGCAATACCATGACTACTAACGTGCATTGTCATCTTTGTCTACCTTAACGTTAATGAGTTGCTTAATTTTTGCTGAAATGTAGTCACTACCAAGAAAACCTACGAAGGTGCCGATTGCAACACCCAATTCCAATGGCCAGTGAAAGTAATATTCTGAGATAAGGATTAATGCTGACGATAGCATTGAGCAGGTCAGCGCTTCACATATCTTGGCAGCGAAAGTTCTTTTCACTGACCTTAAGTAGGCCATGACAAACGAACACCCTGCGCCGATAAGGAGATATATGAACTCTGGAGTTAAATGGCGCAACATTTTTTTTTGAAACCTATAAAAACAAAAAAAAAGCCTCTCGAGTTACTGAGGGGCTTTTAAGGAAATCACCTATATTCACAGTTTGCCACTGTATTGTCTATAAGTATAAAGCATAAAAACGATCCGAAAACGATCTAAAAACGATCTATTTCTAAAACGCTCATAGAGAGATTTTTAATGTCTTAGTGGTACAGTTACCTATTTTTATAAAAGAAACGCATCTGAGGTGGCTTAGATTTGAAATTTGAGGGTATATAAGATAGGTATTGCACCTATCATTTTTTATTTATAAAAAGTTTTGTTGTTTTTTTATAACTGAACAAACAGCTTCTGAAGTTCTTCAAGTGCCTTATTGATTTCTATATCAATAATCTCTTCAATGTCTCTGGCGGTACGACCTTCACAGACTGTTGCAACTCTGGATGGGATTGTAATCAATTTACTGCGAATCAGAGTGCCAATTTCTTCTGCATCATGATTGATGCGTTCAATTGAAATCAGACGCTTCTCCATCTCATCAACTTTCATCTTCTGTTCTTGAACTTGAAGCGCGGTTAGATATGCTTTAGCTGAATTTAGAACTTGTCCAGGATTTGAATCAATATCATTAAGCCATGAGGAGAGAAGTTTTTTGAAATCCTGAGAATTTTTGCTGTTTAAGTCCGCACCTATCTTTTTGGAGATTTTTTCTATTTTGTCAGAAGCCTGCTCATGTTTTTTTCTGTAGGTCATGTAAGCTTTACGTCCCTGAGAAAGACTAATCTGCTGATTACTATCAGTAGTCAGAATGTCTTTTGAAATAAGGTTTCTCACGGTTTTTTCATCAACACCAATGTCACGTGCAAACGCTCTGCGTGAAACTCCATCAGAAAAATAATCGGACATATCTGCTACCTCTCAAAAAGACTATCCTTCTGCTGATTATTATAGCAAAGTCCGCATTATAAAAAGTGGTGTAGCTAGACGAATTTCGGGCGCCTTGCCACCCGAGAACGATTTTAAGCTGTCACAGTACCTTGTGAAACATCTTGTTTTGCTTCTTTGTTAGTTTTACCTGGCTTATTAAATTTAAATGATTGTAATCCATCAATATGCTCAAATAAATCATCTGCGACAGGATGCCAGAGAGGATCAAGAACAAAATCAATGCCTTCTCTTCTTGCTAATTTTGCAGCAGGAACAAAATCACTATCACCAGCAATAAGGATAATCTGATCAACTTGTTTTTTTAGAGCCAAGGAAGTAATGTCAATGCCAATACGCATATCAACACCCTTCTGTTTTGCATTTAGTCTTAAATCGTCTTCAGTTAACTCAGAAAATTTTTTATCTCCTCTAAAGAGTTTCTTTAAAACATCCTCTTTCAAAACATACTGAGGAGCTTCAGATAACCTTCCCATACGTAAAGCAAACTTTCTTCTATGCTTTAATTCATCATAAAAAGCTTCTGTCCACTTAAATACGTCTGACTTTCTGAAATTAACAGTCTTTCCTGTAATAGGATTAAAAATATTATCTGTAAGCCATGGACAATCATAATAAAAAATTCTGTACAGATATGAATTAGCTACATGTTTATGACAATAAGATTCAAGCTCTTTAGCTCTTTCTTTTGCAGACTTTTCTCCCCATAAAGATTTTGCTCTTTTTCTGTAAAATCCACCATCTACAAGAATAGCTGTTCTGATTTTGTCCATAAAACAATATTCCACATACTATAAGACCTCGACTTCGTCACTTCTCTGAGAGTGAGAGGACTAATGTCGAGGCCTGAAACTTTATTTACTTGAAGCTTACAACAAAAAATAAAAATGTCAATATATTAGGATAAGAAAATATAAGTTAGGATAGCTTAGGACAAGTCGAAATTATCAATAAACTGCTGATACATTTTGTCTTTGAATTTAGAGTTTCGTTCCTCAGACTTGAGCAAGTCCTGCTCATAAAGAAAGGTCTTTGGTTCATTGCTTTTAAACGGTTCTATTCCTAGAAGCCATTTTGCTGCAATGGTTGGATCTTTATGAGCGCGCATATAATGTCTGCAGAGTCTTCTCATCTTCTGATAAGAAACACCACGCTTTTTACAAAATAAGCGCATTGAGCGATAACACTTACCTTCAAATTCAAACGCCCTCATTCATGATCCTTAGCTGATTGAAAATCAACTGTTCACCCCTTCTGATTAAATCACAGATAGCCTGAGTAGTAACATACTTTAGAGCAGTATCTACAGCAGGATTAAATCTAAAATAGTTTGAGCAATGACGTGTTTTTATTTTCTGCTCTTTGTTCTGTTTTTTCAGAATCAGGAATATCTCATCAGGAGATTTACACTGGATATAAAACATGTTGAGCAGTTTATATAGATTAGGCTGTTTCTGTTTTAATTCACAGAAGGCCTTATCAATAATCATAGCAGATTCATCAGAAATGGTATAAGTCTGATTTGATGAAGTGTGTCCTGGATAACCAGAACATCCAAAATAGCGTGACCAGATTCCATAATTATACAACAAACGTATATATTCAGCAGAGCTCTCTGCAGTAATAGCTTCTCTTATTTCTTTAGTCAGCATTTTCCAAACTCCATTTCCTCAAAGAATTATGCTCATTTACTTCCCAGACACCCACACGAATTCCGGCCAGTTTCTTATTAGGAGATAATCTCCTGCAGATCAGAAACTCAATTAAGGAATCATCCTCATAGATTCCTGCAAGCTTCAGCACATCACATACAGGCTTTGCCATATTATCTAGATCTCTCTTACGCCTATCAGGAAAAGTAATTTCCATATACACATAAACAGGCTCAGCATACGGCGCTTGAATTTCATTCTTAATCTTTCGTGCTTCAAGCTCCATCCATTCACGATACTTAGGTGAATCTTTAATACCAATGATTCTGCGTGTCATATTGATAACGTATGGTATGAGTCGTTGGTTAGCTGAAGGCGGTAAGGTCAAATCAATAAGCACCATAGTCCACACTGTCCTTAATCAGTTTGTATTTAGTAAAAATAGACTGAACTCCTTCACTGTATGAATAGCTCTGGCCATAGTTCTGCAGGTAAGTAAGCATCCAGTTTTTAAAATCAGCATAAAAGCTGTTAACCTGAATAGCATAAGCTCTTAATGTATCTTCGTTATAGCCCAAATCACGCATGTATTTGACAGTATTAATGAAACGTTCATCGACTTCTTTTTTCTTGTCTTCAGGAAGAACGTTATCAAACAACATTACTGCAGGAAGCAGATGTTCATCACCTGCAGCAATAATCATGTCATACAAATCGTATTCATACATGCTATCCATGTTGCATAACTCATCAAGGGCAATGAGGCTTTTCAACTTCTCGACTTCCTCATCCCATGCAAGAGGAATTGGCATGTATTTTTTAACCGCCATACTCTTTAAAGTGGCAATATACATAGTTGCAATATGCTGCAGTTCAAGATAATCAATTTCCGGCAGATCTTCAGGTCTGTAGTAAATTACAAACTTAGTTCCTGGATATTCTGAATATAGTGTTCCTGGTATTGAGTAAGCTCCAAAGACTGTAGCTACGTCTGACTTTAACTCTAAAGCATATTTAACCAGAGCTCCATTTTTCTTTGGTACTAAAGGCTGAGGGCCTAAAACGCGAGGTAGTGGCTTACCTTCAGGAATATTCTTAACTCTAAAAAAGATTTTTCCGCCTTTACCGCCACAGACAGTATAGAACTCAGGAAGAATTTTTTCTGAAGTCAGAAGACTCATAAAATTCTTCATAGTTACATCATCGTAAAAGTCACAGTCTAAAGCACATACATGACTGTCACCCAAACGCAGATTGAGTGAGTTGCAACGACCGCTGTTTATATCTTCATGTGTCCACTTAAGCAGTTGCTCTTTTGATGGTTCTTTCCATTTTCTGAGACTAGGAGCCTTAAAATGAGAAGGTATAACTGTCCATCCAATTGAAGCTAAACCATCAGCTGTTTTGTGGAGGGCAGAGGTAAGGTCACGCTCATTCATTGGCCTTTGCTTAGTGATAAGTTCCCCTGAGATTTCATCAACCCCAGGCTCATTGATCATGATGTCTTTCATATAAATCATTGCATTACCTCCTATCTCTGAAGCGGTATTTTGTGGATCAGATTTACATTGCTGGTATTTGGCTGCATTGAAACACCGCGGTTAATCAATACTGTAGGTTCAGTGTTTTTAACGATATTAAAACCGCCTCCAACAGTTCTAATTGCTGTAAATTCATTTTCGCCTGCCTGACAGTAACGGCTTTTAGCAATATCAATCTGAAAGCGAGTTATATCTTTGGTGCCGTTATTTGTTTCAGGAATCATGATTAGAGACAGAGCCACATCATGAACAATACCTGAACCGCCGGCAATGTCATACATAGTTGGTTTGTTACTCGTCCCGTTCTTTTTAGAAACAGGACGGCTTAACTGAACGAATGCAAGAGTTGCAAGATTGTTCTGTTCAGACAGTCTTACTAAGCGTTGCATCATGGCCTTGTTGCGTTCCCACATTTCGCCCTTGTATTTCATCTCCAATATTTGGAAATAATCAATGATTAGAAGATCAAGACCACCTGAGTACACAAGACGTTTAACCTCATTCTCAACGTCATAAATCGACATTCCACGACCTGCCATGATAGTTAAACCGCTCTTAGAGATGGTATTTTCAAAGGCTTTTAAGTTCTGCTCAACAGGATAGCCATTCATGATTTGCTTTTGTGTTATGTTCTGGTCGGTGCACATCATACGGAATGAGATAGACTGCGCGCTCATTTCAGCTGAGAACATGGCAACCTTAAGACCAGCTAAAGCTGTACGTCTTGCAATTTCACAGCCTAACCATGTCTTACCTGCACCTGAATAAGCACAGATGATAGAAGTTTCACCACGTCTAAAGCCGTTAAAGCGCTCATCAAAGGCTTTATACCCTGTTGTCACATACAGCTTTTTTCTTGTTGCTGGATTAGACAGTTCTGCAACTTCCTGAAAAGCTGCACGAGCAATTTCATTCTTTCTTAAAATGTCTTTTTTAAGCTCTAAACTGGTATCACGTTCAATTGAAGTTACAGCCTCTTTTAACTCTGCAATAGGCTTTTTAGCTCTGGCATCTTCAATAAGTTTTTGAGCGCGTTCAACGATGATAAGACGAACGCCAATATCACGCATATCCTTGTAATGCTTGATAACATCGTCATAAGAACATGCTGTAGATTTGCTGATAATTTTCTTGATGTCACTCTCTTTGATGCTCTCATCTTTTGCCCATGAGATAAAGGTTTTGTAGTCCCATTTATGGACATAGCAGAACTTTCTGACAGCCTCCACAATCTTTTGTTGTTCCTGAACAAAGAAATGGATATCAGAGCCCAAATCAGACAGGAAGATCTGACGTTCCTCGTCTTGAAAGGAATACAGCAAAGCACGTATAATATAAGAGCCTTCTGAGGCGCATTTATCATAGTCGCTTATGTCTTCTTCATTTCGTGGTTTAGTGACAGCAGAAGGCTCTTTTTTAATCTCAACATTCTTATTAAGCTTCCCTGTTTCTGCTTTCTCTTCTTTTTGAATTACACGCTTATAGCCATTTGCTTGTGCTGCAGTAATAACAGCACCAATACCAGCAATATGATTACCCTTAAAAAACTCATTTCTCTCATGCTTTTCGTCTTCCTTTTTGCGGTTAGAAGCATGAGATGCCCATGCCTGAGCAATCTTAAAAACTGTCTCGTTGTTAGGGTAATCCTTGCCTAATGCATTGAAGACCATAATCCAGGTATCACGGTTATTTGCATCAAGGTGCCCTAATATCTGTTCCAACTCATCATTGGAAGGTAAACTAATCGAAGAAGGCATCAAACATCACCTCTTTACCATATAATTCTTTATGCAATGGTTTTATTCCCAAAGCTATTTCCTGAGCTTCTTTGTTTAAGCATTGAGGATCAGTTGACCACGCATCAAACCATTGCTGACCCCAGTCAAACGCTCTTTCTTCATCAGTAGGAAAATCGCGATTAGAGTCATAAGGTGTATAGATGTCTTCACAATCACCTTTTATAACCTCGTACATGAGACGATAGATATACCTTCCAAAATCCATATCATGCTTAACAGCACTAAAATACTGTGGATAGTCGCTGAATAAAACTTCAAGCACTTTAGAAGGACTGTTACGCTGTTTAATGATTTTCTTTATAGCAGGGAAAACAACATTCTCACCAAGATACTGCTCAACATAATCAATAACTCTAGGTTTAAAGCCTTTAAAGTCATTAGGAACAGCAATATTCAGGAACTTACCTAATGGCGCCTTCTTAGGGTTCCAGCGTTTAAGCAGTGACTCAGCATAAATAGGAAAGCACTCATCGCCATACTTACCCATAAGACACAGCTCTCCTAAGTACGTGATATTAGTAGCCATCCATTGAGACAGGTTATAACCTTCAGGATCTAAAGGCTCTTTAGTAAAAAGACAGTTACCCTCACTATCAACAGCCTCTTTAGGGTCATAGTTGAAAGGTATATATGAATCCAGTTGATTACCAGTTGCAGGATCATGCATAAAGATTTTTGAAATTGATCCTTCAGATAGATCATTTAAAATTTTTTTATAAATACTCTCTCTATATATATCTATCTCTTCTTTCTTATATTCATACTTATGTGTGGTCGTTTCGTGCATAGAACTATGTTCATTTTGTACATAGTTCTGTGTACGATCTGTACACTGTTCATTTTGTACACTGTTCATTTCATTCACAGTGTCATTTTTAATATCTGGCTGATTTTCAGTATCAGATACTCTTAAATCATCAATATCAAAAAGCACATTAACAATACGTCTGCAGCCAATTTTCCAATCAATCTTTATCAGCTTTAAATCTTCTAGTTCCTTAAAAGCTCGTGAAATCTGATTATGGTCCAAATCAACTTCATATTTGAGAAGTGAATTGGATATTCTGAGCTGTTTAAGTTCACAACGTTTACTGAGGCCAATAATTCTTGAAAGAATATATTTAGATGTTAATTTCATCTTTCTATACTCAGGCTTCATATGTGCTGCAGGTATAACAACCGGATAGATGTAATCCTTATAAGCCATAGTGATTATTCTTATTTCACAAGATCTTCAGGAATATTTTTCCAACACTGTAAGCGAGGAAAGCGTAAGCGCAAATATTTTGCCCAAGACACAGGTATTCCTCTATTGATCCAATGAGTGATAGCACTAGCACTGACATTGCAAATTTCAATTAATTTCTTTCTACTTATCTCATCAACAATTATTTTTGATGATTCTATAGAAATCGTTAAATTCGCCATTTATAACCTCACAATATTTACGTATGTCATTATTATTTTACATATGGCAAATTTTAAAAATCAAGAGAATTTTTATAAAATATTGCCAAAAGTAAAAACAACGTTTTCCGATAAATAAAAAAAAGCTATTAGACAAGGAGTCAGATATGGATATAAAAGGATTCCCAGAACGTCTTAGTGTTGCAATGAAAAGAGCAGGAATCAATGCGCGTGAGCTTGCCCTTAAAGCTAAGATTTCTCCTTCTACTTTAAGTCACTATAAATCAGGTCGTTCAACTAATGTCACAGCAGAAGTTGCTCAAAAATTAGCTGATGCAATGAATATTTCCGTAAATTGGCTTATATCAGGTGAAGGCGAACGTGAAAGTGTATATTCATGTGATAGCTATGAAAATATGCTTTATAAGCATGCAGATCAATTAATTCCAGAAGCTTACATTAAAATTCCAGTGTATAAACTTAGTTTTGGCAAACTTGATATTGAACCTCATTATGAAGAAATAGAAGATTGTTCACCTTCGACTATCAAAGCATCTTTTTTAAGAGAAAGAAATATATTACCAAATAATTGTAAAAGATTTAAAGTTACTGATGATTCTATGTCACCTTTAATAATACTTGGTGATTACATTACAGTAGATTGTTCTGATGAAATACATATAACAAACAATCAAATTTACGCATTAATCTATGATAGAGAATTAATAATTAAAAGACTTATTAAAACTTTTAGAAATCTAACAATTCATTCAGACAATCCTAAATACCCTGATGAAGTATTTACTCTTGAAGAATCTAAATCAATAATAAAAATCGTAGGTAAAGTAATAGAGCGTTCAGGCTCAGTATAAAGCAATTCATTAAACCATAAAGAAGGTTGTTACTAAAGGTGACAACCTTTTTTTATTCCTGCACACCTCACCTCATTAAAAAAAAATCGTCTCAAAAAAAATACAAAAT
>ERZ1034739.15-NODE-15-length-87805-cov-118.172741_pt1 | contig 87805 bp, 75 predicted proteins | sample MGYA00520636_ERZ1034739 | MGnify/ENA primary metagenome ERZ1034739 (study PRJEB33766, sample SAMN09781703) | gut metagenome | biome: gut microbiome | host: Homo sapiens | place: Madagascar | study: EMG produced TPA metagenomics assembly of the PRJNA485056 data set... | reverse complement strand
CTACAATATTAGATGAAGTTCCGTCTGAATTATAAATTGAGTTTCCTACAATATTAGATGAAGTTCCGTCTGAATTATAAATTGAGTTTCCTACAATATTGGATGAGGTTCCGTCTGAATTATAAATTGTATTTCCTACAATATTAGATGAGGTTCCGTCTGAATTATAAATTGTGTTTCCTACAATATTGGATGAGGTTCCGTCTGAATTATAAATTACAGTCGCATTTGCTACTGAGAATAAAAAAACAGAAAGAAACATACCTAACATAATTTTAATCATTGTTATAAACTCCTATAAAAGCTCAAAAACAACAAAACAGTATAGATCTTTTCTTGCTAGGTAATAACGAATATATGTATAAATGACGTAATCAGTTAATTTCATGCAATAGATGAAGTGCATCCTTTGTAAATCAGCTATAACTAATTGAGATGACTTTAAAGACCAAACCTTAATTTAGTATATCTAATTTGCTTAATTGCTACTTATGGAAAAACAGTACAACAGAAGAAATAAAAATACAACAATAAAAATGCACACTACAATTAAGAATGCATCTTCTGATCTACCATCTTCTTCTTTTCTCTGCTCAACTTTAGGGTGTTTGTAGCATCCTGCAGTAAGTTTGTTTTGCTTACTATCTGAAAATTCGTTAACTAACCTTTGCTGTAATTCCAATAAGTTAGAAATGATAGTTTCTTCAGAGATTTCTCTATCAAATTCTACGTTGTTATAAAAAAACTTTAGCCAGTTTTCTGAATATGGATTAGTAAAGATATCTGAGTCTCTGTACTTTGCTTTGGCCTGCTGTATCCAATCGCCAAAGGATGGATAGTTTACTTTTACTAACAAATCCACTGCTTCAGAGCCATATACCACTACATCATCTTTTGAAGCTGACTTTTCAAAAACACTGTATACGGTAAAGTACAGTCCCCAGAATAAAATTGATTTAAAAGCATCCAGATCAGATGATACTTTGAGTTTACCCATCAGCTCCTTAACAGAATCTTCATCAAGATTCTTAGTAAAAAAGGATTCTACAAGAGATTTAGTCTGTATAAAACTATCATCATTCTCCAACTTTTTAAGAGATTTGATAGTACTCATGACGGTATCAAAATCTCTTTTAGTGCCAAGTCTTAGGGGCTCGGTACTGTTAGGAATGTAATCTAGGTTGTCTTTTTCTTCATGATCTATGGGCGTAGCTGAATTTAAAGAGCTAGAGTTAATGATCTCTTGAAAATCAGATGCTGCCTTTTGGCTGATAGCTTTTGCAACACCATCCATAATGGCATCGTTTAACTTTACCTTATTCTTAATATTCAAGTAACTATCTAAAAGACTCATTTCATACCTACTTATTCTTTTATCTTCTATTGCTTTTCAGTTGTGATTTGGAAAAGCAATAGATTGTTTCATTGACCTTTACTTTTTCTGTTGCTCTACATTTTTAGAGCTCTTAGATGACTGCTTTTGTCGTTTCTTAGCTGTTTTGTTTGACTTTGTTGCAGTCGTAGAAGCCTGCTTTGTTTCTACTTTTTGCTTTGCAAAATCAGGTAATTCTTTTCCTAACCAACCATAGACTTTTGTAGTTGCAAAAACAGCAGCGCTGTTTGCGTAACTTTTACTTTCATCGATTACATAGTTACAGCTTGCTATGACTTTGCCATCACCTTTTGGTAAGAAGTCATATTTAGTAAGAAAACCGTATAAACTACCTAGAACAGTTACGAAGAACACAATAAGTGTAAAAAAGCCTAATGGAGTTTGTTCATCAACCTTTGAATTCTTTCGATACAGTTTAGAAATAAAGCGCCTTCTTATCCAGGTAACAATGCCACTTGTTACCTTAATGCACAAGCCTACTAAAAATATGCCAATTATGCACCACATGATAGTTTCAAAAGGCACTAAGAATGGATGATCTGCAAAAGAGCGTTCCCATTTATCCTCAAAATACACAGCGCTGTATATTGAAACTAAAATTGTGGCTACATACCAAATTAGTCTTGTCTGTTTAGGACCTACATTTTTTGCAATGTATCTTAGGTAATTCTCATAATCACATAAACGCTCATAAGAGATAAAACCACCAAAACAGCCATATTCTAACTTTTTGCGATACTCGCTACCTGTAAGTTCAGCTGTAGCACTCTGATCGGCAACAGAGTCCATAACTTGTTTTAGAGCTTTGTTTTTTGAATACTGCTTAAACTTTCTTTTAACTGTCTTGTATGAGAGTTCTCCTCTTTGCTTAAAGAACTCAATATCCTTAATATCTTTTGCTAAAAGATCATCAACTATAGCAGGTCTTAAGATAGGTACAGTAGGGCTACCTAAACCTACCATTGTGTAAGTTTTACCGCTTACAGAAATATCTTCAATGATGCCTGTACCTGTGTTTTTATAGACAATATAAGGATTACCATCAGATAAAGGAGAATCTCCTGATAAGTCATTTTTAACGACACTTTCTAAAGAGAACTCAAAATTGTCCTTTAAAAATTCATGAGGATATCTGCACAAAGCTTTTTCAGTTTTATTGCTGATTTCCTGATAACCATCAAGATCAGCTAAAAATTTTAAGTTGTAGTACGATTTGAACTTAGCAATACCCGTGATCTCAGATACTTCTGTTGTAATAGCAGTACCTTGACAGTTACTGCAGGTTAATAGTCCTGTACCTTTACATACTTTACACTTATGGTAGCCCCTTCCCCAACAACTAGAGCACATTACTTTTCTGGTCTTTTTAGAGCCATCAGAGTAAGTAGTAACCTCATTTAAAAAGCCTGAGCCATTACAACGTCTGCATTCAACTTTTCCTGATCCTGAGCAATTACCACAAGGTACATCACCGGTACCACCACAAGTATCACAAGGATGAGAATAACTTGTTTCTTGAGCAGGATAGTAGAGGTATGTTTCATCTCTTTTATCTACTGCTCTATTAGGATCTTGAGCAACATATCTATCTACAAAGCTTTCCATAGCTTTTTCATCAGATGAGATAAGTCGTCTTAGACGTTTTCTAAAATCGACATAATCTTTTACAGAGGCATGGCAATACTCACCTGTAGGCTGAATACCAGGCAATTCTCTGATGTTTTCATTGATGCTGAAATTTGCCTTAATAATAAGTTTAAACTCATAATCATTATTAATAGACTTGTCTGATTTAAAATCACTGACTTTGCAATTAAGACCATTAAGCTTTAGTGCGGCATATTTGACTAGACGTTGAGGATCGAGAGGTGCTAAATGCTTGTATTCTTCAAGTTCTGTTTCAAATGTCTTTTCTTCAGATTCTAGGATTGCATCTTCATCTGATTCCTTTTTTGAAACGGTAGTGAGCTCTGAACTTTGCTTAATATTCTTGGCAAATTCTTTTAGTTCTTCTGTAGTTTCAGCATCATCACTTACAGCGTCTTTATAGCTAATAGATGTTTCTGTAACCTTTTCTTTTATTTGATGCTCTGCAACTTTACTATCAGCACTTTGAGTGTTTTGATTGTCAGCAGATTCTGAATTATCTTTATCTGTAATAGACTCACTGTTATCAGTCTGAGCAGCTTGAGACTCATCAGCTGTCTCTTCTTTTATATCCTTTTCAACAAGATCTTTATCTGCACTTTCAGTAACAGAAACTAAGCTTGATGATGCTTTAACTTCATCAGTTTTGTCTTGCTCTAATTTTTCTTCGTCTTTTAGCATAGTCACACCTAAAAAGAATAAACAGCATTACTTTCACAAAAGGCAGAAAGTAATTCATTCATTAAAAGAGATTTTGTTGTTGGGATATAAGTTTTAACTTACTTGTATTGTTAGCTTTTGCTTAATTCTATCAATACACTATACAAGAACCAACGGGAGATTTGTAAGGTAAACATCAAATAACAAGATCATTCTCTAATTTACCTAGCACATATTTTTGACTGTCTTTGCTAAAGATATGAATAAGACTCTTTAACCTCTAAATTTGAAATCCTACTTTGAGTAGTTTTGAAAATTCAATTTAGGATCTCAAGTTTTTGCGATTCAAATTTAGCTAACAAAAAACAAGTGGATCACCTTTTGGGAGATCTACTTACATAAATGCTAAAAAATGAATAAAATCTAAAAAACATGAAAAATAAAAAAAATCAAAAGTAATTTATTGTATTTCAAAAGGTTATTTAGTAAAAAATTTGATTAAATTTTGGATAATTTATAGAGATTTTTTGAGGAAGTGGCAGGGGCAGAAATATTACAAGTCTTAAAGATCAATATGTTATTTTTAAGAGCACGTAAGAACACGTAAATTTATATTTTTTCCTATTTTTCTAGAAAACGTGCAACTAAATATGATTACTCTATATTGCACAATTTTAAGTCTATTTTGCAATATCGTTTTGATATACCATGTTAGGTGGTTTGATATACCATGTTTGTAAACTTGTTATACCAACTTTGAAAATGCGATATACCAACTTTGAAAAAATGATATACCAAGTCGGATAAAATTTTGCGATTTTTACAGGGTTATCAACAGATTTTTCCACAGTCATCTAAACTTTAGAAGAATAATGAATAAAATGGTAACAATGACGCATTGACTTAGCTTAGCCAAACAAATTTTGAATAATTACAATTTACATCTAAAGCCTATTACTTTAAATATTCTTCACAATTTAGTGCTATCATCTTAAAGCGTAACACATCTTCTTTTTTATTTTACGTAAACTATAAATTATCTGTCTTAATTTAAAAAGTTGGGCGTTACCTGTTTCTTAATTTCTATTTTTGTTTAACGGAGAGCCAAATGATTAAATTTGTGAATAAATTCGCAGTTGTATGTGCATCATTGATTTTTCTTACAGCCTGTGGCGGACCTGATGAGAATGATTGTACTAGCGCAATTAACGAAGCATTAAAAGATCAAGTTGAATATCTTACTTTGCCTGGTCACCCTTTATTTCCTACAAAACTGAAAGATGGGAGATTAGGGTACACTCTCTATGCTCCTAGCGGAACTGATCTTTATGATGGCACTGAAGACACAAATATTGAAAATTACAACCATGAGCGTTATTTGAGCACTCCTTTAAAGGATTTACAAAATAACTATAAGCAAGCAGTAGAGCTTCTTTCAATTTTAGAAAAAGCTGGATACGTAAAATCAGAAAAAGGAGAATTTGACCTTCCATACGGTAAAAAGTTCTTTGGTTATTTTTATACAACAACTGAAAAATTCACTAAAAATGCAGAATCACCAAAAGAAAAAAGATTGATATTGGGCAATGATGCTGTAGACAAGATATTAGAAATTATCCCAGAAAAAGAAAAAATTGATGACAATAAATATTACAAAGTTATTTTTACAAAAACAATAACCAATATTGCTGATGGACTAACTGCTGATCTCACAAAATATGATGATGTATTTAAATTAGTTGTTAGAAAAGATGGCGGAGTAGAAAAATACAAGGCTTATGTACTGAAAAAAGATGGCAAGTATGTAGCTGAGTTCCACATTTGGTAGCAACTGTCTTAATATAATTTTACAAAAGAGCTCAATGGAATAAGAACAAACCTTCATTAAAAACAGCTATGTTCTAATTGGTAAAAGATAAACAAGATTCTGTTAAATTGAGCTCTTATTAAGGATAAGAAAATTTACATATCGCTGACACATTTTTTAGCTATAGCAAATATATCTACACTTGATACTAATGTTAAATAGTTATGATACATTGCCTTCGATTTGTCAGGCATAGTATTGAAAACTTCTTCTGATACAGGAAATTCATAACTATCTTCATCTTTTGATAGAGGTTCAATCTTTAAGATCTTGCCATCAAACTTTATCCTTCTGAGCATAGCTTGCTGCCTTGTAATACTCATTACAACAATTTTTCCTGAACAAAAGAACAGATCTTTTTCTTTTTCAGCCGTTAGACCAGATGAAGAACACATTACAAGAGCATTTAAAGGAATAGCTATTTTATTATCTACTAATACGTTTTCCGTATTTCTAAAAGCAAAATCAAATTCCCCTCTATAGATATCAAGAATAAATTCTTTAGGGCTTAATAAAACTCTCTTTGTTGCAACATCTTCGTAAGATTTATTCAAAAAAGAAGTTCCATCATAAATCGGTAAATAGCCTACTTCATCAGATGATTTTTTTAATTCGATAAATAATTCACCTATATCAATCTTTAAGTATGAGGATATTTGGTCTAGGTTTGCCAGTCTCGGTGAATGGATACCTTTTTCCCAACAAGACCAAGTGTTCTGGCTTACGCCAAGAGCGTCACACAGAGTTTTCTGCAATAATCCAACGGATGTTCTGATTTTTCTTAAATTCAAACCAAATTCTTTTGGATGATTTTTTAAGATTTTAATCATTGCCTGTTCAACTTCATCCTCAGAATCTCCCATATCAGGAAAATACTTCTTTAATTTTTTCTTTAACAATGAGGAATTAGCAAAATCAAACTGTTTTAGCTCCATTTAATATCTCTCTTTTATATAGCTATGGCTACTAAAAGTATAAAGTCTCAAATTACAAGTATCAAATCAAAATTGGCTTGTAATTTAATAAGTTATCAAAAATGATTCAGTTGATATTTGACTTATGTAATTACAAGTTTTAAATTTGTAGTTACATAAGATTTATTTGTATTTTTTAGTTTAAAAGAGGTTATTTTATGGCAAATAAAACAGACAAAATTTCAACACCAGCTAAAGAGATTGTAAAAGATCATCTTCTCCTAAAAACGGTAGAAGTACTCAAAGTACTAAATATTTCAAGAGGAACTTTTGAAAAATTGCAAAAAGAAGATAGCTTCCCAAAAGCTATTACAAGAGTTGGAGGAAGACCAATGTGGCTAACAGAGGAAATTTTAAATTGGGTAAAAATGAGCAGATGTTAAAGGAGGAAAGTGCATTGGGATCACTCGCCAAAGCTAACTCCAATGCACTAACAACTATGAACAAAATTATATCATTACCAGAGCTCCAGTTGCCAAAAAACTGGGAAAAGCTACATTTAGATCTAGATGCAGCATGTGACATCTATGAGCAACTTAAGCGTAATGGCGTAAAAGAACACTTTACTCAAGTTGATTCTTTTAAGATTTATGCAATTCTGTGTGTTATCAATTATTCTTTAAGCAAAATTCATCAAAATGATCTTACATCACTATATGTTTATAAATTACCACTTAAAGAATTAGCTCAAATCGTAAATTGTGGCAAATGCGGAGTTTCACAGACAAAAGAAGTGAAAAAGCAACTTGTCCTAATTACAAAACTTGTTCGTTATGAAGGAAAGCAAATTATTTTTTATCAGAAGAATCAAAGATCTTCTCCTTATATCCATGTCTATTCAGAATTTTTTAAATATGGCAAAAAGTTCCTTAACTGTAAAAAGCATGCTTTATTAAGACTTTCATCTACATGCTGTTCATATCTATTCAAATTAAATAGAAAGCCAAAAGCATTCATATGTATGCTTGAAATGCTATTTCAAGAAACTAAGCAGATACTTGAAAACAGTGCCTCTGGTAAAAGTTATGACAGAACTTCTATATCTGATCAGAGACTCATTAGACTATTCTCGCCTAAAGCACCTCACAGCGTAAAAGAGATCTTAAAAGTTGGAAAATCTCTGATTGAAGAAACATTCGGCAAAAACTTTTCAATCTTATTACACGATTTTGCTCGTCAGATGATTGAAGACTCAGATGTAGCTAAATTTGCATTGATCAAACAATCAAACAACGAAGCTTATCAGAAGAAATTTAGAAAATCTGAAAGCCTAGTAGCTTGCCCTTATCATGTCGCCGGTGCCAAATCTACAGCAACTAACGATGCTTCATACAACATAGCTTAGGAGTAATTATGGTTAAGAAGAAAATAGTTACTCTAAAAGAGTTTGAAAAGATCATTATTGATTTAAAAAATATTGAGCCCAATAAAAAGCCAAAGATCATAAATCTTGGAGGAAACTTGTTTCTCTATCCTAGAAAGTCAGACTCTAAAATTAAGTTCGCAGTTAGATTGATAAATGGCAAATCTGACAAAAAGATCATCATTGGACACTATCCGAATACATCTTTAGCAGAAGCAAGATTAAAGGCAAAAGATGCCATGAAGGAGGCTCAAAAGGTTTTTGTAAATGAAGTTGATAAGGAAAGTGACCTAATTCCCACATTCGCACAGTTTTTTAATACTTGGAGAGTCCAAAAGATTGCATCTTATAAAAAAGGCTCTACTAGAGCTAAAAATTTGCAGACAATTTGGAACACAACCATCAGCAAGACTGGTTTAGGTGAACTTAAGTTAAACGAGATCACTGTAAAAGAAGTATGCTCAAGATTTTTATTGCTAAGACAAACTGATTGGAACAAGCACTATGGTGTTTCCATTGTGAATATGTGCCTACAAGCAGCCACTCTACAAGGATTGCTCCCCTTTAATCCTATTGCAAGTCTTCTAAGTGGTAGCGAAAGTCCTTTTAAATGCCCAAAGAAAGGCGGTGGATTTAAAACTATTCCTCCTCAGGAAATATTTGAAAAGTTTGTTAATCCCTTAAGAGGCACTAATTTCATCCAAAGAGCATTCTACCTTTTACTGATCCTTACAGGATTTAGATTTGGCGAAGTTAGAAATATGCACGTTTCTTGGTGCGACTTCAATAAGGACGTGATCTTAATTCCTGCTGATGCTGTTGGTGCAAACAAAACACAAACTGAATACATTAAGCCAATGACCGTTCAAATCAAAAATCTGATTTTGAACATCCTAAAACATCAAAACGCACCTTCAGATCTTCTGTTTCAGTCCCCTTATGGAAACAGACCTCTTTGTGAAGGCACCTTTCGAGAACCTATTAAAGCTCTAACTTCAAGAGAACTAGACCCTCATGGCATTAGAAAAGTAATGAGAACCTGGATGAGTTCTCAGGGAGTCCCCGTCAACATCGCAGAGCTCTCTCTTCAACATGACGTGCGTTCAGCTTTAGAAAAGGTCTATGACCGCTATAAATACACTGATGAAGTCAGAACAGCTCTTCAGCAGTGGAACGACTATGTTGAAAAAAATCTGCCACCAGAGTTTTTAGAACTAATTGCTGAAAAAGGATGATTAAGAATGAACTTTAAAGTTAATCAGAAAGGCAAATTGCTAATTGTCACCTTAGCTTACGCAACTATTTTAGTAGAAGAAGATTCACTTGATGATATGGGCTCCACTTATTTCATCAAATCATTTGCCAGTAAGGATGAAGCTAAGAACTTTTATCTCAAATTAAAAGCTCTTAAATCACGTCAGGACTTCTACGAGCAAGTCAAATCAGATTTTTTATCACTAAATAGGGAGTTCTAATGAGTTTAACAATTAACGATTTTGGTAAATTTATGAAAATTTATCGCCTTGATGTTGGCATCACTCCAAAAGAGATGAAGTCTTTTGTCCGTACCTATCTGAAAAATTATCTTATTGCTCAGATTAAAGATATGGTCATTCAAGATTTCACTTTACCAATGATGTTCAAGTCAATAACACAAAATGACAAGACTCTTGCTAGCCATTTAAACATCAATACTTTTAAATCTTGGGTTAGAAAAAACATCCATAAAGATGCATTAAAGGCGGAAGCTACACAACCTCAAAATTTAAAGACAACAACTCATTCTGATTATTCAGAAAGAAATTTACCTAATACTAATAAAGGAGGTGTTAATACAACAGAACGCCCACAATATACAGAACTACCTAAAAATCATCATACAGATGAAGTTGTAACCAAATTTTCTTATGTAAGCGCATCGTCTTATAGAGAGAATTTAAACTCAACCAATGTAACACTAGCTCAAATTCCACGTCCAGAATTGCCATTAAGAGAACTGTCTGCTGAAGAATGTAAAAAATATTTTAATGGTGTTTATACAAAAATTATGGTTGATGCGAACGGCTGCATTTTTGATGGTTATTCTGCTGATGATGAAAAATTACTTTTGCCCATTCTTGAAGGGTACAAATTACAACCTGAACAAGCTGGGCTAGCTCAACACATTTTTAAATTTAAAAATGACACGATCACTTCTAAAACTCTTGAAGCTTTTATGAAAGAGCGAATTTCAAATGGTTTCGTCAAATTTAATATTTTATGTATTGGAGAATAAATATGCTAAATCCTAATTTAATCTACGAAAATCAAAAATACGTACACCTAATGCTTGGCTCTAAGGGTGGTATTGGCAAAACATACGTTCTTTGTTATCTAGCAGAATATATGTTATCTATAGGAAAAACACTAACTATTATCGATACAGATACAGCTAATTCTTGGCTAAAGGAGACAAAATTCTATAATGCTGTAGATTTTGATATGTTCGATACAGATAAACTTATCTCCTTTGAAAAGGTCCCAGAAATTTTCTCAATGTTTCCTGACAGAAATCTTGTGATAGACACTGGAGCCAACTCATATTCTGCTTGGTTTGAATATTTGAGCAACGGCGGAGATGAAGAAATTCAGATTTACGGCTCTAAACTTATGATCCATGTTCCAATCACACCAGGCTCTTCTTTAAATGAATGCATCAGATGTTTAGAACAACTCGTTGACAAAAATTTCAACTGTAGATTTGCGATTTGGCTAAACAACAGTGCATCACCTAAATCATCACCGTTCACAATTGATGATTTTGATGAACTACCAATCTTTAAAAAGATGGAGCGACAATTACCATTCGTAACTGAATTGCCTACTTGTGACCCTGCAAGCAGAAAATTAGTAAATGAAATTCATGATAATCACTATGCGCTATCAGAAATAGCAGACGCCTCTGATGATAAATTAAGCTCCTACACTTTATACCACAGACCTGCTAGTGCAATGGATAAATTTAGAGCAAATTATTATAGAGATAAAATCTTAAATAGCTTTAATGTTGACATAAATCCTCGTTGCTTCCACATTTATAAGGAGTCAGAATTTGATGAGAATTAGCAAACTATCTTGGCTAGATATATTAAACAACCATGAAGAGTGCTTCGATCTTCATAAAATGGAAGCGTTCAGCAAATTTATTCAAATGAAGTTCCATATAACAGTCGATCCTAGAGATCCTTTTATAGCCTTTCTTTGCATAGAAGATGCAATTTTAAAAGAAAGGTTGAAAGCTTCAAAAAGCCAAGTAGATGCCATTATGAAGCAACATTATATTATCTTAGGAGGATTATTTTTCTTTAGCTTAGGTCTTTTAGCAATGCTTGCTGTTATTCATTTTCACTAACAGTTTTTATTTCACAACAAATTTGGGGCTACTAAGCCCCATTTTATTTCATAAAACAGTTCCCATATAGCAAATCTAATCGTTCTACATTGTTCTCATTATTCATTGATTTATAAGTAAAAGATTAAATTAAAAGATTTTTTACAAAATAGGATAAGTTTGTATGTTGTTACGTGAATTTATGTAGAAATAGATTATTTCGATAATTTTAGGTATACAGGCAGGATATGTTAAATTATCCCAAATGGAATTTTGGCTAATTTAACCATTAAATTTCTAACTCAGTTTTCAATTTAATCCTGCTCTATTGAGAATGAATTTACTACCGTAAATTTCTTTTCAGAAAATCTTACCAATGTTCCTTAATATGGAATCCTGTTGTTCTATCTTTATAAGCACTCAATTAGCATCGGTTATGAGCTTTAATAGTAAAGAGGCTTTAAATTGAATTGCGTTTTAACATCTGATAGATAAGGTAGGATTAATATTGTATAAAACAGATGCTCAGGCTCTTGTTAAGAGATACCCAAAACTTCATCAATATATTCAAGAACGTTTTGACAATCATGAATATAAATTAGCTCAAGATGGTTTCTTCACAGCTCCTGGCTGCTTTAACAGCCTTAAATATGAGAATGTAATGGATGATGGTATTGATACTGTAGCTTTGAAATTACTTACTAACGAATGTCTGTAAACCTTTATGGGTGAGGATTATCATGAGTTTTTAAGGGAATGTTGCATTAAAGGTGATTTAATTAAACCATAAAACGGTATTATGCTCCTCAATAAAATTGAGGAGCAATTTTAAGATTATAAAGAACACTCTGAAAAGAACTTTGAATAATCAATTAAAAAGAAATCATCAAAAACATTTTGTTTCAGCCAATTAAAAGCATAATCGTCAACGTTATTTTTAAATGTTTCAAAATCAACAACAATAAAGCCAGGTTGAATAAAATGATTGTCTTTGTCTAATTTATAATTATGTTTCTCAATTTGCTCCAGAATATAGTCATGCAGTTCTGGATTATTTTTAACCTTTTCAACTGAAATATTTTGAAAAGTAACCGAATCATTTTGATTAAATAGATCCATTAAATAAAAACAGAACTTACAAAAATCAGGAACAGATTTAGGTAAAGATAATTTTTCGATCTTTAAAAACAATTCCAAATCAGGAACATGCTCTTTTAAGAAAACACTTACCTTATCAAAGTCAAAGTTAATATTACTTATAGAATAAAACTCATTAAGCAAACGTTCATTTTTACTTGTTTCTAAAAACTCATAGAAATTCATTGGTTCAAAATTCATTTTAAGACCTCTTAAATTTTGTTGGTATTAAACTGTTATGTTCAGATTTCTATCATTGGGATTACTGTCAAGTAATTCTAATAAGATCATCGTGTTGTAAATCAAATTGAACCTCTAGCTTCTGACGATAATCTTCATACAGATGTGCAATATAAATAAAGCATTAGCAATGCCATATTTCTTTTTATATAGTGCCAGACTTCTTATATTTAGCATAACAATCAATTTCATATTCAGGAAAATTTGCATCAATATACTTCCATTGACAAACCAGCTGTTTAAATTCAGGAGATCTTAAAAGAATGTATGATGTAGATAGAATATTGGAGACAGATCCTTTAAACCAGAAAGTTTTATCTGATTCTTGTGTAATTTCTACATCTTTTAAACGGTCTTTTACTTTTTGAATAACTTCTAAGATCTCAGAAGTTACATCCTTAAAAGATAACTTCATCTTATCCATTTTTTTCTGCCCTATGCTATTTATCATCCATAAAGATACCAAGTTAGCCTTCCATATAAAGGAACATAGGTAAAATTTTCTGAAAAGAAAAAATTTACGGTAGTAAATTCATTCTCAATAGAGCAGGATTAAATTGAAAACTGAGTTAGAAATTTAATGGTTAAATTAGCCAAAATTCCATTTGGGATAATTTAACACATCCTGCCTGTACACCTAAAATTATCGGAATAATCTATTTCTACATAAAATCACATAACTACATACAAACTAATCCTATTTTGTAAAAACTCATTACATTTAATCTTTACATTATATTTCAATAAATTAGATGCATTTACAAAATTAAGGCTTTTGTCATTCACAATAATGCTGCATTTTCAAGAACCTTAGTTTATAATATTCACTTGACTTTATACCTTTACGTGCTCAACTGCTTATAGGATTAACATGTGTAAAAAGATTACTGTCGGAGAAATGTTCTCTGGACCAGGAGGGATTGGTCTTGCTTTAAATTTAGCAAAACATCCTAAATTTTCTTTTATACATGAGTGGTCCACAGATTACGACAAAGATACAAGTGAAACGTACAAACATAATGTCTTAAAAGAATTTCAAGATCCAGATAGTCATTTTTATCTAAAAGATATCAGAAAACTCAATATAGATGCTTTACCTAAAGTGGATGGGTTCTTGTATGGCTTTCCTTGTAATGACTTTTCGCTAGTTGGGGAAAAGAAAGGATTTAAAGGTAAATTTGGTCCGCTGTATTCTTATGGAATTAGGTACCTAAACAGAGTAAACCCAAAATTCTTCTTTGCTGAAAATGTTTCTGGACTAAAAAGTACGAATTCAGGAAGGGCTCTAAAAAAAATATTACATGATTTAAATCACGCTGGTAAATTCGGTTACACATTAACCGTAAACCTTTACAAATTCGAGGACTACGGCATACCTCAAACCAGGCATAGATATATAATCATTGGAATGAGAGGAGATCTTGGACTAACATTTAAAGTTCCGACTCCAAGCTACAAGATGGTGACTTGCAAGGAAGCTCTTGAATCTATAGATCCAAAAGCTCCAAATCAGGAAAAAGTAAGACAGAGTGCTCGTGTTATAAAAAGGTTACAATGCATTGATGAAGGAGAAAATGCATGGCAAGCTGAACACAAAATGCCTGATGAGTTAAAACTAAAGGTAAAAGGAGCAAGATTATCTCAAATATATAGGAGACTAGACTCCCGCAAACCTTCATATACAATTACCGGTAGTGGAGGTGGAGGAACTCATGTTTATCACTGGAGTGAACCAAGAGCTTTGACAAACAGGGAAAGAGCAAAACTACAGACATTTCCTGATGATTTTGTATTTTTTGGTTCTACACAAAGTGTAAGAAAACAAATCGGTATGGCAGTTCCTGTTCAAGGCGCAAAGATAATTCTTGAGGCAGTATTAAAAACACTGGCTGGAGATGATTACCCTCACATTGAGCCTTCTGATGGTATTTACAAAGCCAATACTCTTGAAGATGTTGTACCTGAATAACATTTAGTACGAGAAATACCGCCACATTTTTTTACTTCGAGAACCCCTCTTCTGCAACTTTATCCAACAATAATAGCAACTTCTTACATTGATGAGGAGATGGCAACTTCTTTGGAATTTGCATTGCAATTCTTAGATTAGTTACGTCACTTGGAGAGATTAACCCTTTACTTAGAGCGAAATCATTAACTTTTTTCCAATTTGACGCTCCATATTTTACAACTTCGCTTTGATTGTTTATTTCATTCACTTCTTTTTGATCTTTTCTTGCATTTTTTATTTCTTTCTTTTCATCTTCATTCGAAATCAAATAATCTTCTAGTCCGGTAATCTCATAAGATATTTTCTTTACGGAATTCCAACAATCAACTTTTTTACACCACTGAGTTACATTTGCTATATGTCTTGAAGGCAAAGTTATACAATCGAGAACTTTATGAGCTAATTCTATTAGATTATCTTTTATAGGAGTAGGGACATCTTGTTCTTTCCATATTAGAATTAAATTCAAATCAGAAGTTGGATATTTATTATTTATTAGTAGATGAAATAGAGCCACAGTGTAGTAGATGATATTAGCTCTATATCCACCTTGATACCAATCTTGCATAGTAATAGCTTTTTCTAAATATTGAAATATAATAATTAACGCAACTGTCGATTGAAAATATCTTTCGTTAAATTGATTTTTGTCAGTTTCCCATTCTTTTTCAATATAATCAGCAAATGCTGTAAAATTCGTTTGAGCACCCTTACTTACCATATGAGGATTTCCCAACCAAGAGTTTTGAACCTTTGCAAGATCTGTTTTTTTGATAACATGATCTTTTGGTATCTCTTTTTTGAACGCTATTTTTTTTGCCGGAGTCAGTTTCATTTGTTCTTGAACATACTGACCTCTAGCTCTTTCATAGAACCACTTTGTCTCATACTGCGCTCCAAAAGCAGGAGGAGCATAGGTATGTCTCGAAATTTGCTCCATAGCACGATGAAACGCATGTGATGCAAAGAAATCAGCATCACTAACCTTATTTTGACTATTTGATGATCTTGAAATATTCTTAATTAAGACATCTGAATCCTCAACAGACGATTCCTGAACATCAGTAAGCTTCATTTGAACAAATACTTTAGAAAGATCTGCTTTATCTTTGTATCTCGCTGAGGAAATCGACGCTGTTGTCTGGCCTCCATTAATTATTTGAAAATCTTTCGCCGAGGTTATAAAAAAGCCTTCTGTCGACCTTAACAATTGAACTTCTTTAGCGGTAACAGAAATACCATTGTTGTATGCAAAAAACATCTCGGGGGAAGATAACAGAGTAGCTCTAATTTTTTTATTTACTGCTACTTTTGTTGAAAGGAAGGATCTAACATTACTTTCTAAAAGTTTACTTCCGTATTTATCATAAATATCTGCCAAAACAGATCCTGGTATTACACCTAAATAGCATCTATATTTATTTGAGTCATAATTTCCTGTATCCAAACATGGAATACCATTATTCATATACTCCAAAAAATTAATTTCTATAGCTTGTTTGGCATCTTCGGAACTACATAACTTAAACACTCTATCAATATCCCAAATCTGCTTTTCGATTTGCACACCATTGAAAGAATCCTGTTCAATTTCCTTAATTTGTGAGCTTTTTATAGCATCTGTAAACAAATAGAATCGTATTCTTTGGACTGAAGAAAACTTATCTTTAAGATCTTTTGCAATATCAAATACAGGAGTACTCATCTCTATCATTTTGTATAGAGATCCATTAACACTTGCATCTAAAAATTGCTTCAGCCTATCAAAGTCTTTTGTAGCGACAGAATTTGTTAGTGTTCTTTCATGATCTAAAGCATCATAATCTGCTATAACAAGGTACACTGTTCCATCAAACTCATCATAATTGTAGCCATCAATTCTCATTGAATATCTGCCATTTTTTCCTACATAATATGATGGGGTAAAGTCTGGAAGATTTTGATTTTCACACAAATAATCAGCAATGATGGATACAAAGGAAGCGCAGGTTCCTTCTCCTGTAGCAGAGGAAGATATTTTTGCGTCTTGAAGAAGATCATGTTTAAATTCTGAAGAGTCCATTTTGTTTATTCTTCCTCATATTGCTCTATTCCTGACAACGATATTTCATATTGACAATCAACAATGCACTTAGATATGTTATTTCTTGTTAGCCTAGGGAAGTCAGGATCTACTCTATAGAAAGTTGACCGTACGAACCTAAAATTATTATTTTTATACTTCTCTACATCTTCTTCTTTGTAGCCGTATTTAACAAGTTTTATATTAAAAGCGTCAATTAAAAAAACATCTTTTAATTTTTTTCTTATTAATTCAATTTCTTTTGGAAGGTTTATACTGTTTTTACAATCTACTGTCTTTTCTAAAAATTGCAACAACAGATTTCCTGATATTTCTTGTTCAAGTTGTTGCAATGATGATATATGAACACTTTTTGCTGACAAAGCCACAGATTTTACTTCTGTCCAAAAATTATCAAAGACAAAATCCTGATCTGCTCCATCTGGACCTACCCATGCGTCAATAACCTTATTGCTAGGCAAGTTTTCAAGCAATAAATCAAAATATAGTAACTCTCCGAGTAATCCTTTTTGTTTTTCAAACGACATCTCTTCCTTTGATTTGTTTTGTAACAACTTTTGCCATGATCTATATTTTGACACAAGATCATGTACAGGTTCTTTAGAATGGGATGTAGACTCTATCAAATCCCAACACAAACTAAGGAATTCCTCAAAATATTCTTCTTGTAGCAACTCAAATTCCAAACACGGATTTCCTTGTTTAGATAAATGTGAATTTACACCAACTGCATATGTAGAGGATATATTACTTCTTACAACAACATCAGATATAAGCAAGCTTTTTTTACCTTTTAAATTAATACCGATTGAAAAAGATAAAGGATGCTCCACATCCAATAACAAATAGCCTTCACCTTCAGATATTGGTTCATTCCATTCTCTTTTGAATAAATCAAATGATATCATCATCAACCTCATCTTCAGAGTTACTAGAACCTAGCATTTCTTCTCTTAGCTTGGTCGTATTTACAACATATTCAGCTTTCTTTTCTGCTTTTCCTGTATCAGGAAACCCCAAACCAATACCAAATATGAAAGGAGGCAAATTTTTCAGATCGCAATCAGTTGAATCCACTTTTATTCTGTGAATTAGTAATACAGGATCCCTTTTTGCAGACAAATAGGATTTGTCTGTAGCTTTTTTCCCTTCTTTTTTTACACTATTTCTAATATCATCTATTTCTTTTTTAGACAAACCAATTTTTGTACATCCACCAGAACCAATTCTAACGTGATGTCCATTGACTAGTAACATCTTTGAATTAGGATTAGGGTTTCTTATTATTTTTCTACATTCCTCATATGTTGTTATAGAAGGTACGTCAGATGACAAATTTTCACCAGATCCAATAGGGATTCCTATTGTCCATGAGTTCAACTCGTTATTCAGTATATATTTTTTTAATGCAGGTCCCTGATAACCCAAGTTCCAAATGTGAGATTTATATTTTTCGACAAAGTCGGCAACAACTTCTTTTGGAATTTTTCTCCATACCGACGCCTTAACAAAGGAATCATAATTTCCTTTATTTTTAAACTCATTCATCAATTTAGAAATAAGTTGAATACAAAGATCATTATTTTCATTGATCGTATTAACATCATCTATGAGCCTTGATGTTTCAACCATTCTTCCAGAAATTGACAAAGGAATAGTTATTTTTTCTCCTTCTCTCATTTTATTTCTTGCTGTTACTAACAAACCACCTTCACTGTATCGAACTTTTAAACCAAATTCTTCAGGGGTTAAATGTTTACGAGACATTTCTTTTAGATCATTTTTCAATTCACAAACAGCATCAGAAATTTCTGTGTACCACTCTTGAGACTCTTCCCCCATCCATATTTTGAACAGATCATCATATTCAGGACGATAGCCAAACCATCGTCCCATTTGTAACAATGTGTCATACATCTTAGTATTTCTGTAAAAATAAGTAGTTATAAGTCCCTCTAAGGTAAGACCTCTAGACAAGGAATTTCCTCCTACTGCAATAACTCTAAGACCTGTATTTTCATAATCATAATAATCTAACGATTTTGATCCTGTTGACTGATTAACAGCAAAAACTTTGACTCTTTCAATTGATTTGTTTAAATATTTATGAAGAAAACTATCAAAATCTATATTAGATAAAGCTGATAAATTAAATTCGAACCAAACATCTTCAAAATCGCAGACTTCGTCACTTAATCTCCACTTAAAACTATCTAAATTATAGTAACAGCTAACAGAATCTCTTAACTCATCGACGTAGTTATTAACTAATTCAGCAAGTCGATTTTGTAGATTTGTAAATCTAGTTACATTTATCATCATAGTTCGATGTTCTTTAATTCCACCTCGGAGATCAGTTATTCCTGTAACCAAGATGAAATATCTAATTGCTTTCTTCAAAGATCTAGGAAGTTCATATAATTCAATATCTTTTTTATGACCAAACTTGAAATAATCTTCCATTTCGTCTTCATTGATTGTTTCTAATGCACTGCTATATTTTCCTTTTTCATTTAATTCATCTGAATCTATAACAGATTCGTATTGATCTTCGGATAATTTTGGATTTCCAAATATTTTGCTACTACTTACGTAATTATCTGGGACCGGCAATAAAGTCAAAAAGTGTCTTGGAAACAAATCCTTTGCTATACCATTTTGGTCATAATCAGGATCTATAAAAATATTTGCAAATGGAGTTGCAGTAATGCCTACGTAAGAGGATCGTCTAAAGCTGTTTAGGATTTTTTTAATTGCAGCGTTTATTGCTGTAGGATCCTGATCTTTATCATTTGTATTAATAGATGCATTGTCAGCTTCATCATCTATTAACAACAAAGGTAAATCAATGTCACTTTCATACTTTGTTAACCATTCGTATAGATTATTTAGAATTTTTGCGTTCTTTTTTACAACAAACAATGCTGTACCAGATAAATTTTTCAAATTTAAATCATTAGCATTTACCACTTCTGCATTGAAGTCTTTTATTACAGAAGTGAATCTCGTGACATCTTTTGAGATTTTTGATTTGATATTGCCTACACCAATAAGTTTATTTTTCTTCTTTGTTGTTGCCTTATTATCTAAAGAATACTTACTATCTCTGCCTACAAACTCTTTATCTAATCTAGATTGTGTTTGTATTCTTAAACTTTCTAATAATCCAGCCAAGACAATAATTACTTTGTAACCAGCATCTGTCGCCTTATTACATAATGCAGTAAAAGTAGCTGTTTTCCCTGATTGGACATCTCCTAATAGCAATCCTCTTCTTTGAAAAGGAGTTGGATTTAAAGGATCTCCTAAATCATCCATTATTTCATTTGTTACTTTGTCTAGTTTCGTTACAACAGTAGAGCCCCATTTTCCACTTAAAAAAGTGTAAAATCTGTTCCAGTACTCTTTTTCATTTTCATTATGAACGTACCAACCACGTTGATGTTCTCCATCTTCCCCTTTTATTGAATATGAATCTTCCATGGAATGCAGTACTGTGCTTTTAACTCTCGTTTTTACCCATTCAAACTCTTCATCGCTTACTTTATAAATCTTAGAAAATAATTCTCTATATAATTTAGATGTTTCAATGAGCTTATCCTCAGAAGGTAATTCCCCCTCGACATCGTTATTAAGAGCTTCTACTATCTTTTTACACAAATTTTCAGCATTTGATTTTTCTGACATTACAACTCTCCTTGATGGTAGGCACTCTCAAGTTCTTCCTTATAAGAATCAAAAGGTTCACTTAAAATTAAATTTGAAAATCTTTTATATTTAGAGTTCTCATCATAACGTTCAAGTATTGTTATAACTAATTGCTTTACCTCTTCATACGAGAACTCTTTTTCATTTTCTAACTTTGAATCATTTGTTAAATCTTGGTATAGATTATTAATAGGCAATTCATTTTGAACTAACCTTAAAAAAGAAAGAATATCTTTTTCAATCGATGGATATTTTTCAATAATCTCTTTTAATAACGGATGATTTGGATTTACCTCATATAACACACTGCCGTCTCTGGTATTCAAACGATTCCATATATGGTGTACACCTTCTCGTGTTTCTTTTTTTCCTCTAAAAGTCCATGTTTTCTTACTATTTTCAGATATTTTTCTTACTATATTTTCCAAATTTTTCTTAACTATTTCTGGAGGTTGTGCTGATGATTTTTTTATATCCAAAGACCACAATTCATCTAGGGTGTTGGGTAAATCTACTTGTATTCTTGCAAGTTTAGAAAATTCACCTTTTCTTATTATCCTAAACCAAGTTCCCCAAACCAATAGTCGCTTATTTCTGTAAACATAAAATCCCTGTAATTTTCTTAAACCTTCGGCGCCACCTAAAGTTTCTATTTCTTCTTTTGTTAGCAGTGATATATGAGGAAGAATATATGGTCTAACTCGAATATTTGAATTTTTTCCATATTCAGGGAATGTCAGGACTTCATCTTCCATTGGTATTTGACTTTTTTGAGGGAGAAAAGGATTATGAGGCTTCAATCTGCTATCATTAAAATAAATAGTTATCTTTTGAATTCCCTGTTCTCCTTCTAAGTATCTGTGATATACCAAAGATAAATGTTCTCGAACTGATGACATTTTTTTTGCTAGGGTTTTGTCAAAATCTATAGTAGCTTTTCTCATGCGATCTAGATCTTGCCAAAGCACCAATGTTCCAGAATTTTGTTTCTGTAAACGATCTATTTCAGGTAAACTTGATATTGCGTCATCAGATAAAACCTGAAGTAGCCAATTTCCTTCTTGTTCTATAAAACTAATATTCCATCGATATGCATTTATCTTTCCATTTTGTTTGCTAGCAACCGTTAGTATTCTGCACTGAGATAAAGATGCTGTTTTCAAACCAAGACCAAATCGCCCTAGATCCTTTAGATCTCTTTCTTCTGTAGGATCTTTACTTCCATATTGCATAGCATTTTGAAGAGTTACTGAATCCATACCGGAACCATCATCAAGGATAGCAACATATGCATTTTTAGGAAGAAAACAAACACAAATGCTCTTTGCATCAGCTGCTATACTATTATCAATAATGTCTGCAATAGCCGATTCAACTGAGTAGCCTATAGCTCTAGTTGAATTAACAAGCGTCGGTGCATAGGGAGGAAGACATACTGTTTTATACTGTGGTAAATTAAACATTACTTAAAGCTCTAAAATCGACTATTTGTGAAAAGAAGGGAGTTCACTTTCGATTCAATTATATACACTCTAATGATAATATATGGTGCTATACAAAAAATTCCAAAATATGCCAACGGTCCATCAATTAGTGTAGTTATGATACTTTTATCACATTTACATAAAATTTGAACAAATTAAATTTACACACTAATATACGAGGGGCTTTTGTTTTTCTTACAAAACAAACCATTGTTTCTAATACTTCAATAAATATCCTTTTTTTCTGTACTGAACCACAATTTTTTAATTTAAAACTGTATCTACATAATTCAATGTCTTATTAATCAATAAACACCTTTTTGGCATAATTTGGTATTTATTGGGATATTGAAATAATGGCTGATATAAAAACTAATTTAAGAGAGTTGTCTGTTGCACTGTCTATTGGATTATTAATAAAGAAACAAGAAGAAATCTCACAAGAAGAACTTTTTCATGGAGACCGTTTTTTTTATTTGGCTACAAAAATTATTGACTCAGATATTTCTTCTGCAGAAGAAATATCACTATTAAAAGAGTTTCCTTATGATTTTGTTGAAATAGTAAAAAATGGAATCAAGTTAGGGTACGCAATTTACGATAACCAGCACTTTAAATTCAACAATAACGATGAAATAAAATGGGTTGGAAATGACACTCAAAAAGGAGATCCTGTAGACATAACCATTGGCAAGTATAAATTTTCTTTAAAAGAAGAAAGTTTTATTCTCAAAAATATGGGATTATATGAATTAGTTAACGTTCTTACAGGGGCAAACTTTACAAAAGGAAAGTTACATGTGTTTAACGACTTTTCTAAAAAAGAGTATGATGAATGGTTTAGCTTCAGTTGGAACTATTTGATACATGCACTAAAAACAACAAACAATCCTATCTATGTTAATAACACTTTATCAAAAATATATCTAAACTCTCAAAACAACGTTGTTTTTCAATATTTAGATAAATTTTCAGAAATTCCATTCAATATAAATTCAAATGAAGATTATATGAAATATACATGTTCTGTTACTAGAGAAAAAGTTTTTTCAAAATGGATCAACGAAAATTTATCTAACAACAAGGAGTATTTATCTTTAAAAAAAGTCTGTGCTGAAGAAGCAGGACGGAAGATATGTTTGAATATTACCCAAAACTATAGTGAAAGAAACCTGTATAAATTTCTACAAATTTATCCATTCGAATACTATTACGCCAAAACAACAAGTAAAGAATTATCTGTATATAAAATTCCATCAATAAGTGAATTCAATAAACACATATCATTTGAAGAATGCCATTATGAGGTCCCTGAATCGCAACTAAATATAATCACGACACTAAAAAATTTGCGTACAAATTGCAAATTAACTTTTAGGAATGAATGTAGATTCTCTCATGGTCAATTTAATGGAAGTCCAGAAGCAAAAATGTATATAAGAAAAAATACACCTCTAAGTGAGATCTATGAACAAATAATATAATCTTACGTTTTATATCTTATAAGTTAGAAAATATGATAGGAATAATATCAAGAAATTATTCCTATCTCTTTACTTAAAATACATATTCCACTTAGAAGCAATATTTTGAGCTACGTTGTAGGCTAATACACATGGAACCGCATTTCCTATGATTTTATATGCATCAGTTGCATTTACAGAAACATTGTTATCTGTTTTTTTTATAATAAACTGGTAATCATCAGGAAATGTTTGTAATCTTGCACACTCCCTAACGGTGAGTCTTCTTTCCTTTAACCCGCTTTTTAGTTCTTCAAAATGTGTTCCTCCATTTTCTAAATTTAACCTTCTAAACTCAATATTTCCATGATGTTCGGATCTTATTGTGGGACTTATATAATCTAATTTTATTTCGGTCTGCCCCTGACAATGTTTTCCCATAAATTTTGCTTTAGAAAATTTTGATTGAGCAAGATCTAAAGTACTATCAGGCTCTTGCAATCCTGTTAATGCTTCATTGCAATTTACAAAAGGTTCTAGTGGAATTAGTGTATTATTAAAATTGTGCGTAGGCTTTGGATAAGGGTCATACTCCTGAGGAGTGTTTTCTAAAGATAATGCTACCAAAGCATCTTTTGTTAGAGCACTCTTTTTAAACCCAAAAAATAAAACTCTTTGCCTTGATTGAGGAACTCCATAATCAGCAGCATGCAGAACTTTTGCTTTTAAAACTAGATATCCTCCTTCTGCAGCATTTGCAAAATCTCGTTCAATAACGTCTTTTACATCATCCAAGTTTGTTAAACCTTTCACATTTTCTGCTACGAACATTTTTGGTTGTACAATGGAAATCACATCTCTCATCCACATGTACAATTGACCTCTACTTTCTATTGATGGTTCTCCATTTTCTAGCTTTTGTCCTGTATGACTTTTTTCTGAATTAAATCCTTTTCTCTTCCCTGCTACAGAAAAATCCTGGCATGGAAAACCTCCTGTAATTACGTCTATATTCGAAGGAAATAAAAATTCACCTTGCTTTGATTTTTTAACAAGATCAACAATGCTACCCAAATGATAAATATCATTTGGAGAGTCCATCCTTTTCTTAAAATAAGAAACCCACGCTGCTTTGGCATCTGGGCGAATATCATTCGCAAATACAGTTTTAAATCCTGTATCTGATACTTCAACAAATTTACCATTATCTTTTTTTATCCATTCAGGGTGGATTTTTGTATTGATAGAACGTTTTAAACATGAAAAGCCTCCTTCAAAACCGATGTCCATTCCACCACATCCACTAAATAAAGAAAGTACTCTTTTCATTAATCAATTCCTTATTGAAATATATCTTTTTTCATAAATCAAAGCATAAACATAAATATGCACGAAGTGCCATAAAAATATATGTTTCTAGAAGAAAAGAAAAATAAATTTTTGTATAAAAAATATACAAATTCAATCTTTACGGCTACATCATTATAAATTGCTTTTAATAAACTCTGTTCGCAAACACTAAATAATAAATATCGTTGCTCATATCAATCTGATCACATATATTTCCACTTTATTAATGAAAAAGTTAAACTCGACTAATTTAGTCATGACAATTAAACAAAGAGTGTTATCCACAAAATTGAAGTTCGTAAGTATAAATTAATATATAAATATAGTATCTGAGTATTGTTAGTATGGTCTACTTGAGCATTACACAAAATTAACTACACGCTGCAAAAGTGTTTTACGTGTTCTTTCACACGTTTTACGTGTTCTAAATTTTTAGTTTGCTCATAATACCAAAATATGCTATTTATTAAAAAATCGATGAAGCAATAACATTTATTTGATAAATCAAATAGATAAAGTGGTATTTTTTGGTTTAATTTTAGGTTATGAAAATTTGAAAAACTAGAGAAAAATGCTTGAAGTGGCAGGGGCAGAAAGACTCGAACTCTCAACCGTCGGTTTTGGAGACCGCTGTTCTACCATTAGAACTATGCCCCTGTGGAATTGCCGTAGTATTATCAACAAATTGACCCTCTTTGTAAAGGGGCATATCAAAATAAATTTAATAATTTTTTAACAATGGCTTATATAAGGCTTTTGTTAAGTTTCACTTTGAGCCTTTTCGCCTTCACTCTGTTCTAATTTCTTCATTTCAAAGAAATTATGACGAGTTTTATAGTAAAACACCGCAAGAATTGAGGTAATCACGGTCATATAAAGAGCATATTGGCCATAACTCTTTATCATGTCAGACAAAGGTAAACCTCTCATAGCAAAGTCACGCCAGAATTCATACTCCCATGTAAGTGGGAAACAAAACTTAACTGTATTTACCCAAGCAGGCATATAACCTGATGCTAAAAGAGATCCTCCAAGGATAAAGCCTGGTGGCACAATTAAGATCATCTTACTGCCACCTTCACTAGGTTGATTAGTCTTCCATGTAACTAATAGAGCTAGCACACTAATTGAGAAACCTGTCATCAACATGCTTGGTAAATGGAAGAAATAGTTTCCTTCAAATCTCATCTGCCCAAAGATAATCAATGGTGCTGTAACAAGTGAGATTGCAGTAGTGTAGATAAGAGAATAAGGCAACAATCTTGCTAAAAGACAGGCAAATCCATCTTCTAAAATTGCCTGCCAGCGCATCGAGACTTTAAATCGTCCTACTAACATCACCGAGGTAAGACCTAGGATAATGGATGAGAAAAAGTAGATAAAGGCGCTACAAAAGGTAATGGAAGCTGAGGTTGTAGGATTATAGAGCTCTCTTTTTACCATATTCATAGGTTGCAACAGAGCCTGTACCTTTTCACTTGATGATTTAGCCAAAGATGCAACCTCAGTGGCTGAGTTTTCAGCACCTAATGTAGCTATCATCTCACTTAAATTAGCAATAGCCTGACCGTTTTGCCCCAGATTTGAGTAATCAGCAAAATAGCCTATATTAAAAGTTCTGTCGAGTCTTTTGAGCTCTTTTTCTAAGTCTTTTGGGAAATAGAGTACGCCGATATTTTTATCATGAGCTGTAAGATCACGCACTGATACTGGTGAATGGTAAACCTCAGTGATCTCCACATAGGCTGAGGTATTAAGTTTCTCTATTAGAGTAGTAGACAGATGAGAGCTATCAAGATCAATAACAGCTATTTTTCCTTCAAAGACCTCACCATGACGCATACAGACTGAAACTATAAGCGTGATCATAATCGCCATCATGAATGCTGCGATATGGTAAGGTATGAACCTGCCTGAAAGCATGGCCTGAAACTCCTCATCAATGGAGGAGATGATTTTATTCATCACGTACCTCCATTGTCATACCAGTTAATACCTCAGGTGAGTCTACATATATTCTTACCTGAAATGAGGTCAGATCACCTAAACCGCGCTCGCGGGTCATTCTAAGATCTGCAAAGGTAGGAGCTACTGTTGCATACCTTACCGTACCTGTAAGATCTTCATCTGTAGCTACACAATGAACTTTTACTTTATTGCCTTTTTTATACTTTAGAACCTGCTCTTCACTTACATAGATATCAAAGTACTTTCTGTCAGTCTCGAGTGTAAGACCTGAAGAGTTAGGAGATACCAGCTCCCCTTGCTGATACAGGATCTTTAAGATCTTGCCATCACATGGAGCAATTAAAGTAAGACGTCTGTAGTTGACCTCTTCTTGATTTAATTGAGCCACAGTCTGCTTTAATTGAGCTTTAAGGTTGTCTAAAGCGTTTTGCATGTTATCAATCTCAAGTCTTTCATTCTTAATTGATAACAAGGTCATACCCTTTGCTGAACCTGTTCTCTTTAACTTTTCTATCTGCTCGTCTGTGGCGCCGTAAATTGCTGCCTGTAACTTACGCAAAGCCTGAGTTTTTGCTGCACCTGCCTGGATATTCTGTGAATTGGCGCTGTCATAGTCAGACTTTGAGATACTTCTTGTATTAACTAAAGAGTTAGCTCGTTTATATTGCTTTTGTGCTAAGAGCTTTGCTGACTCTGATACGGTAAGAGATTGCTTTAACTGTTCAATCTCTTTCCATTTGGTTAACTCCTCTAAATCTACATTAGCTTTTCTAATTTCAATTTCATTTTCTTTAGAAAGAATTAAAGCCTTTTGAGCTTCAATGGTAGCTTTGGTTCTTTCAATACTAATAGCTGTATCGGTGTCATCTAAGACCATCAGAACATCACCTTTTTTAACTATTTGAGATTCTTCAATGTCACGCTTTAACAGCCCCCCTCCTACATTTTCAAAAGAGACATCCACTGTATCCGCGGTTAAGACTCCTGACTTAATGCTTTTAGCAATAGTGGTGGCATCACCTCTTGAACCAAAATAAATAAGAGTAGAACTAATGATGAGTAATGAAAACATGGTAAGCAGAGTCCTTAGAGCGCCTCTACTCATAATTGAATTTAACTTCACTTTTACATACCAAAATTCTGTGGCTGTACGCGTTCTTACTGGTACCTGTAACTTACAGTATGGAAAAATTGAAAAATTTTTGTACGTTACAAAATTAAAAAAGTTGTGCAATACAAAAGCTACATCTTTCAAAAAGTTATTCATATATCACACAAAATTTACCCCCTTCTGCTCAATAAGATAATGACAAAATTGTCATTATCTTATTGAGAATTTCTAAAATCGATCTATACTTAATGACACAAGTGTCATTAAGAGCCAATAAAAATGGATACTAAAAACAGAATAAGACGCAAAGATACACGTCCTGCTGAAATCGTCATGTGCGCGATTAAACTGTTTGTTGAAAATGGCTATTTTGAGACTAACTTTCAGGATATTGCCAATGAAGGACATCTGGCGCGCTCAACAATCTATCTGTACTTTAAAGATAAGAAATCAATCTTAAAGTCTGCTCTAAAAAAGAAATTTGAAGAGAATAAAAACAACTTAATCGATTTGAATCAGGATGAGAAAGATACTTTCCATGAAAGAATGGCAAAGCTCTTAACTAGGATGCAAAAAATTACAAGAGACGAGTTCTTTAAGCGGTTTTGTATCATGATGGCTGAACTATCAGCTAAAGATCCTGAAATTGCCATGATTTGGAAAGAAGAGATTTTTGACAAATTAAAAGAGATCTGGGCTTCCATGTGTGAAGAGTTCAACCTTGATCCAAAATACAGAGAATATATCTTTAATGTTCTCTATTCTGTCTTTTTTATGTCCTGTATTTCGTCTGTCTGCTTTAGTGAAGATAACCCTTTTATGGATTTTGCGTCATTTGCAGAAATTACTAAGACTGATGTTCAAAAGGCTAAATATGATTGGATGCTAAATCATGAATAAGAAGTTAATTGTTGTTCCATTCGTAATCACTGCTGCTATCTGCGCAGGCATTATGTACTCAAAATATGACGGTTCAGAAGCACTTTCTAAAGCTTATGGCAATGTTGATATCAGACAGAGCTCTCTTGCTTTTGAAAGATCAGGTCGTATTGTCAAATTAAACTTTGATGAAGGACAAAAGGTTAAAAAAGATGAGATCTTAGCTGTCCTTGATACAGAGGCTCTTAACTATCAGATACAGATCAATGAAGCTAATATGCGCCAGGCTAAAGCATCATTAGATGAAATGGTTCGAGGCTATAGAACTGAGGATATCAAACAGGCTGGAGCCAATGTCAAAAGGCTTGAGGATAACTTAAAGCTTGCAACCGTTACCAACGAGCGTTACCAGAAACTGTATAGAGCAAGAAGTGTTTCAGCTCAGGAAAAAGACAATGCTTTTTACTCAATGACACAGATTAAAGCTCAACTAGATGAAGCTTCAGCTAAATACAAGCAGATGCTAAAAGGCTATCGAGTTGAGGATATTGAAAAGGCTCAGGCTCAATATGATGGCGCTGTAGCAGAGGTTAATTACTTAAATTACCAAAAGAATGAGCAGAGTGTTATTAAAGCCCCATTTGATGGTGTCATTCGCACAAGAAAGAGTGAGCTAGGTGATATGGCTTCTCCTCAAAGCACTGTTTATGAGTTATCAGTAATAGATAAAAAGAGAGTGCGTGTCTATTTGACAGAAAAGCAGTTACCTTTAGTAAAGGTAGGCGCTAAAGCTTATATCAGTGGTGTTGACGACAATAAGGTTGAAGGAAATGTAGCTTACATCAGTGATACTGCAATGTTCACACCTAAGACTGTACAAACAGAAGACTTAAGACCTGATCTTGTGTATGAGGTAAGAGTTGATACTAATGATCCTGAGAACAGACTGCGTTTAGGCCAGAGTGTAACTGTAGAATTTTCAGAAAAATAAGTAACTGTAGTAAAAGCGCAGATTAAAGAGCAAAAAGATGAACGGCATTATTGAGATTAGCTCTCTTTATAAATCCTATAAGGTACAGGGCAAGAAAGATGTAAATGTCTATAGTGATTTTTCACTAAACATTGCTGCATCTAATCATTTTATTTGCCTTACAGGACCAGACGGTGCTGGTAAATCTACGCTTTTAAAATTACTCTCAGGCGTTATAAGACCTGATGGCGGTGAAGTGTTATTAGATGGATTAAAGCCAGACAATAACAGTGAGAATTTCACAAAAGTTGTAGGCTACATGTCACAAACACTAGGCTTATATGGAGAGTTAAGTGTTTTTGATAATTTGAGGATCTTCTCAGGATTAAAAGGACTTAATTTAAAAGAAAACCAAGCTTATCTTTTAGATTTATTAGAAAAAGTAAATCTCTTGCAGTTTAAAGATCGTGAGGCTGACGCCCTCTCTGGTGGTATGAAGCAAAAGCTGGGACTTACCTGTGCTATCGCTTCAAAGCCTAGAATTTTAATTCTAGATGAGCCTACAGTGGGTGTTGATCCAGTCTCTCGTCAGGAACTGTGGGACATTATCTATGACTATATCAATAAGGCACAAGCTTACTGTATCTTTTCTACAGCTTATCTTGAAGAGGCTGCAAAAGCTGATATCACCTTGATGATGAATGATGCTAGAGTGGTGCTACAAGGCAAACCTTCCGATATCTCAAAAAAGATGGATGGCAGGACCTATAGTGTTGAGTTAGGAGATCTTAACTATCAGAAAACTGTACGCGAGGTTATGTCTATCTCAGAGCGTTGTTGCAAAGGATCCCCTCTTATCGATGTCTGCCCTCGCTTGAGCAAAATCGATATAGTTACCAAAGATAAAGACAGTAAAAAAACTGTTTATGACTTTTTAAAAGACAATCTAGGCATTGAGGTTACTGTAGAGAAAAGAAAACCAATTCTTGAGGATGCCTATATCTATCAGAGCTATTTAAACAGATTACAAAAAGAAAGCGATGATACAAGCTGTAGCAGTACAACTGCTGATACTTACAAGTCATCAGAGAAGAGTACTACTCAAAAAAATAAATCTTTCTGTACACCGCTTAAAGTAACACCTTATGACACAGGAGAGCCTGTAGTCATGGTCGATAAAATCAAAAAGAAGTTTGGTAACTTTACTGCTGTTCATCAATCCAGCTTTAAAGTGCATAAAGGCGAGATCTTTGGCTTATTAGGTCCTAATGGCGCAGGTAAAACCACAACCTTTAGAATGATCTGTGCTTTGTTAAAGCCTACCTCTGGTAATGTTACTGTAAACGGTTTTGATCTTAAACATGCTAAAGATGATGCCAGAGCTACCATTGGCTATGTATCTCAAAAATTCTCCTTGTATAGAAAGTTAAATGTCTATCAGAATTTAGAGTACTTTGGTCTTAGTTACGGACTTGAAATAAAACCTCTAAAAGCTCGTATTGAAGAGCTTTTAGATGAATTTTCATTACGTAAATACAAAGATATTCAAAGCGAGGATCTGCCCTTTGGTTTACAGCGTCAGCTCTCCATGGCCTGTGCTTTAATTCATAAACCTAAGATCCTCTTTTTAGATGAGGCAACATCTGGAGCCGATCCTGTAGCAAGACGTGTCTTTTGGGACAGGGTGAGTGCTTTAGCTTCAAATGGAACCTGTGTGATTGTAACTACCCACTTTATGGAAGAGTCTGAGTATTGCGATAACTTTTTAATTCAGGATCAGGGAAAGATCTTAGTTTTAGGAGCCCCTGACAAGATCTGCATTAAAGACGGTCACAGAATCAGTATTGAGCAGGCCTTTGTGGAGCTCGTTCATAAGTTTAGAGCTCAAAAGACATAAAGGAGAATGAGTATGTTCAGATATCTACCAATTCTTCTAGAAAAAGAGTTCAAACAGATTTTAAAAGACAAATCTGTCTTTGTCTTAGCCTTTTTACTGCCAATGCTCTTAGTAGTCATCTACGGTAGTGCTGTAAGAATGGAGGTCAAGCCTGTAAAGCTGTGCATCAGCACTTATTATGAAAGTGCTTTAGAAAGAGCGATTACAGATGAGTTTATTGGCTCCCCTTACTATGAGGTAACTGTTGAGAAAAGCTTTGCTAAGGCTCAGGAGTTATTTGATGACAACAAAATAAAAGCCCTTTTGTACTTACCAAATGATCTTCCAAACAGAGTGCAAAAAGGCAACGGTGAGCTTATGCTCTATTTAAATGGTGTGGAAGCTCAGCTCTCATCCATCTCTGAACTTTACATAAAATCTACCATCCAAAGTGCTGTTTCAAAATTAAGTAATACCAAAAGCTCAAGAATTACGGTTAACACCCGCAACTGGTTTAATGAGTCAAATGAATCTGTATGGTTCTTAATGTCAGGGCAATACGTAAGTATCATTACTTTAATCAGTATCTTTTTAGGTGGCTTTGTAATTGCTCGTGAATGGGACAGAAAAACGATTGAGTCATTAGCTGCTACTAATGCTTCAGCTTTTGAGATTGTATTCTCTAAAGTCATTGTCTATTACATTATGGCTATCTGGTCGATGTTTATCATCCTAGGGTTGGGTGAGCTTTTATATGACATTCCTATTCGAGGCAGTATCATAGGTTTAGTTTTCAGTTTATCTGTATATGTATTAGAGATGATATGCTTAGGTGTACTTATCTCCTCTTTCATGAAGAATCAGTTCACCGCAGCTCAAATTGCTGTGATCATAGGTTTCCTACCTACCGTGATGTTGTCAGGTCTAATTTTTGATTTACGCGCCGTACAGCCTTTTATTCGTGTTATAGGTACGATTATTCCTCCTACCTATGAAGTTAAAGCTATGAGAATTAACATGCTATCAGGTGGCAGTGAGTTATTCTTAGTAGCAAACTTCTTTATTCAACTTTTTTGGTGTGCGCTGTTTTTCATCCTTACAGTAAGACAGGTTAAAAAGGACAGCAAATGATGAGAACTCTAATCAGAAGATCTTTGCTAAGAATTTTAGCTTTAATCAAAAAAGAAATCTTAACCATTTTAATGGACAAAAAGTCACGAGCCGTACTTTTTGCCCCAATCATCGTGCAGTGTATTATCTTTGGTTATGGTGCTTCCTACCATTTAGAGAGTGTGCCTTATGCTATCTATAATCAGAGTAATGACAGTGTAAGCTATGAGATTGAGCAGGAGCTTTTAAAAACACCAAAGTTCAAGCTAATTGAAAAGTGCCACACCATGGGCTGTTTAAGAGAGAGTGTGGATTCTCAAAAGAGTCTTATCGGTATCTTTATAGACTCAAACTTTAAGAATACCCTTCAGGCTAATATCATTCTTGATGCACGAAATACAGCCTCTGCAAATACCGCTTCTGGCTATGTCACCTCTATTATAGAGAATATTAACAATCGCCTCTATGGTAAAAGTGCACTTAACATCAACTCACGCTTTTTATTTAATGAGAATAACTACACTCGCTATACCATCTTAATTGGTATGACTTTAGCTTTATCTGTAATTCAGGTGTTATTACTCTCCTCATTGAGTGTTTCAAGAGAGAAAGAAGAAGGCTCTTATGACATGATGATCATGACACCAGCAAGACCTTTTGAAATGCTAATTGGTAAAGCCATACCTCCTATTGTGATTGCTTTTATCCAATCATTTATCCTGATTGCTATCTGTCGCTTTTACTTTGAAATACCAATGCGAGGAAATATCTTTGCAATCTTTACTTTAATTACCATATTTGCTTTTGCTATTGTAGGAATTGGACTTGCTATCTCTACCTTGAGTAAAACCACTATGCAGTCACTCGTCGCAGGATTCTCACTATGTCTTGTATTAATCATGGCATCAGGTCTTATTACCGCAGTTGACGGAATGCCTTATTGGTTTAAAGCTGTAGCTTACTGTAACCCTGTGTACTATGGAATTAACTCCATGTGGCAAATCTATTTACAGGGTCGCTCTATCTTTGATTTGACAGATAAAATCATACCTTTAATCATGGTGGGTATTGTTACTCTATCAATGGCTTCATATCTATTTAGGCATAAGCTTGAGTAAAAAAATTTAATTTTATCCATACCTAAAAATCCCTGTTAATTAGTGTATAATGTAGCTTTCAGGAACAGCGAAAAAACGCAACCGCTCCTGAAAGCGAATGCGTCCCCGTTCTTACTGGATTTCACTCAGTGTAAGGGACAAAAAATGACCAATCCACTTTTCCAAAAAGATATCATCTCAATCTCAGAGTTTTCAAAAGATCACATTGAACTAATTCTGAAAACTGCATTTGAATTAAAAGCACATCCTCGTAATGATTTATTAAAAGACAAGTTAATCGGTGTAACTTTCTTTGAAGGTTCAACCCGTACCAGACTATCTTTTGAAACTGCTATTCAGCGCTTAGGTGGTAGAGTTATCGGTTTCTCTGATGCTACTAACACCTCTTTAGGCAAGAAAGGCGAGACCTTTATGGACTCAATGAGGATCATCACCTCATATACTGATGCCCTGGTAATCCGCCACAACAAAGAAGGTGCTGCAAGATTAGCAGCTGATATTTCACCTGTACCTGTAATTAACGCAGGTGACGGTTCAAATCAGCACCCTTCACAGACCATGTTAGATTTATTCACCATTAAAGAGACTCAAGGCCGTTTAGAGGATATCTCAATTGCCTTTGTAGGTGACTTAAAGTACGGTCGTACCGTTCACTCACTAGCTGAAGCTTTATCACTGTATAACGCAAGAATTTACTTAGTTTCTCCTGAGTCATTAGCAATGCCTCAGTACATTCTTGATGATTTAACCAAGCGTGGTATCACCTTCTCAATTCACAATTCATTAGAAGAGATTATGCCTAAGATCGATATCCTGTACATGACTCGTGTACAGAAAGAACGTTTTGATGAAACTGAGTATCAGCACTTAAAGTCAAAGTTCATCTTAACCCCTGAAGTTTTAGCTGATGCTAAAGAGAATATGAAGATCTTACACCCTCTCCCAAGAATCGATGAGATCACACCTGAGGTTGACAATACCCCATATGCTTACTACTTCAAGCAGGCTGCAAACGGTGTATATGCACGTGAAGCTATTCTTTCATTAGTATTAAACAAGGAGATTTAAGATGTCAGACGCTCATGTAGAAAACAACAAATCAAAGCTCCTTGTTGAGGCTATTGCTAACGGTACTGTGATCGATCATATTGCTCCAGGTCAGGCAATCAACATCATTCGTATGTTCAAGTTCTTAAGCAAGAACAATCAGTTAACCGTAGGCTTTAACTTACGTTCTGGTAACTTAGGCAAGAAAGACATCATCAAGATTTCTGATGTTGTCTTCTCACCAGCTCAGACCGAGCAGATTGCTGTATTAGCGCCTAATGCAACTATCAACCAGATTAAAGACTTTAAGGTTGTAGATAAATACAAGCTAAGATTACCTTTAGAGACTGTAGGTGTCTTCAAGTGCCCTAACAGCAACTGCATTACTAATGATGAAAGAGATGCTAATGCTCGTTTTAAGATCTCAACTGAAAACGGCAAGGTGTTCATGAAATGCAGATACTGTGAAAGAGTATTTGAGCGTGAAGTTGTATTAGAGTACAACGGACTTGAGGTTAAATAATTAGCTTCAGTTAATTTCTGAATCTACAAGGAGAGCGCAGATTTTGTAAGTTTTTTATGACATAGCAATCTGCGAACATCAAAAGTCCGATTTAAAAAGTCGGACTTTTTGTTACAGCTGTTTTTCAATCTCTACAAGATCTTCATCCATCTTTTCATACTCAGCATTTAACTCTTCATCTGTGATCATGTCATCCTGATCTGGCTCGTATTTATGCTTAGCTTCAGGTAAAGGAATATCAATAGCTTTATACATTGTTTTATAGATGACAGCTATTTCATCAAAGTAATAACCACCTTTGTATACAGAAAGCATAATGGTATCTAGATCTTCGAGTATTCTTGATAGAGACTTGTTTGAGAACTTAAGACCATCTTTAGAAGCTGCATCTAATTTTTCATAATCTCTGATGCGAGTGTTAAATATCATCTTTAGAGAAACAGAAATAAGCTGACAGAGGAACTTGCCATGGAAGGCACGGTCAGATGATGAGAATATACGGTCAAAGTTTAAAGGAAATAAGAACTATCTGTGTGATAGTTTATGAAGGGCCTAAAGGCATTTAGGATTTCAGGAAATTGGATTTGAAAAGTTAAACATTACTGCTCTAAATGAAATTCAAAGCAGTAAGTTAATTAAAGATCAGCGTAAACTGCGCTGTTTGAATCAAACTCCGGAGCTATTTCAGCTTCAATTCTTGTTTTATTGAACTCTTGAACGAATTCTAGGAACTTGTCTTCTTTTACAGGTTTAGAGTAATGATAGCCCTGTAAGAACTCAACACCATTTGTTGCCAAAACTTCAGCCTGTTCAGCTGTTTCTACACCTTCGGCTACAACAGAAATACCTAAGGTATGGAACATCTTAATACAAGCTATCATGATGGTTCTTGCCTGCTCATTATTAGGCTCAAAAGCAGGCCAAATTAAAGACTTATCCATCTTCACAAGATCATACTTAACAGCAGCCACCTGAGACAGATTAGAATAACCAGTACCGAAGTCATCCATAGAAAACTTATAGCCAAATGACTTTAACTTCTCCATATTGTCTAAAGCAACCTTACCGCTGCGTACTAAAGCTGTTTCTGTCACCTCAAGATTGATCATCTTAGGATCAAGACCATAGCTCTTTACGGTCTGATGTAATCTAAAAGGGATGGTAGGATCTGCTATCTGAATACCTGAGAGGTTGACCTCGATATACTTGATACCAAGTTTTTCAACTTCATTATCTTTAATAAACTGACATACCTTTGAGAAGACCTGATCACCAATCATACTGATTAGTCCACGTCTTTCTGCTACAGGAATGAAGACCTCTGGTGAGATAAAACCAAATGACTTGGTATCTTTTAATCTTACTAAAGCTTCAGCTGACTCACAGCGATTAGTCTTGGTATTGATAATAGGCTGATATACAACATAGAAACCATCTTCATCTACTGCTCTTTGAATCAGTCTTTCAACAGAAAGAATATAGTTTCTCTTATCAGCAATTTCTTTATCAACGATTAAAACTGAGTGGTCATTCTGCGCTTCATAATGAGACTGACAGAATGAAATAAGCGAGAATAAAGACTCAGCATTATCAGCACTGGTAGGGCACTCTACTGCACTTACAATATAAGTAGGCTGAATTGAACTATCCTCAATTAAGAGAGCCTTATCTGATACTTTATATCGAGCACTCCAGTCGGTTAACTCTTCTTTTGAGAAGAGGATGAAACCAAAGCTGAATTCTGAAATTCTAAAGATATTACGGTTACTAAAATCAGGAATTGATTTTACTGATTTAGCAATACAATCTAAACAGGTTGATAAGCTGTAGGTTGAACGTAGTGAAGTGGTGTTCTGCATTGAAAAACAGATCACATAGAAGTTCTTATTCTCACCAAAGAGCTCATCGATTACCATCTCAAAAGCATTGCGAGATAATAAAGAGTGAATATCCTTATCCTCATTCTCTTTTGAGTTCTCAAAGGAGATGTATACAAACATCACGATAAGAGCAATAGCTAAACTTATTAATGATGCTGTTGGTACCAAATACTGATAAATAGCAATGAACAGCCATGCAGCAAAGCAGAAAATAAAGTCATATTTAACTACTAAGTGTCTGTTTTTTACAGCATAAGCTAAAGCAGCAATTGCCATTACGCAGTAGGTAGCCGACATGATATAAACAATGTTTACTAAGGTGCCGTATGAGTATGAACCCTTTACAGAAACACTGTAGTTAATATCACCAAACAGGATACCTAAAATTGCAATTATCAGAGGAATGGCTCTTAATAGAAGTTCTAGTGTTGAATAGTTTTTGACCTTTCTTCCGCGTAAATCAATATAGATAAATACATAAAAGGCCATCAAAGACAAAGAAGCAAAAAAGAATTGATGAATAATTCTATTTATCAGAATTGAAAAATATTGAGGATGAAATGAGGCATATATACAACCAATGTCGCATACAATGCAGAAAATAGATAAGCCTAAGAAACCTTCAAATAATTCGGTTGAAAGTAACTTTACTCTTCTATATTGAAAAAATTCTATTGTAACTACTAGTACTACGCATAAGGCAACTAGTTGTGTGCCATAATCCATAGTTTTCTCCGATAATCTATTGTTCTAACTCATTCTACAATATGGAAAATCTTTTAACACTAGCAGTACAAAATTAAATCGAGGCTATCACAAAAATTTTGATAATTAAGCGAATTTTGTATAAAAAATCCTCAGTGGAACATGTTATTGCATGAATTTTCTCCACTGAGGATCTTTATATCTAAATGCTTGAAAGCGCTGTTAATAAACCTAACAGCAAAAAAGCTTTCAGTTAATTTTAAAGATTATCTAGCATTCTTATCTTCAAAGTATTTTTCTTCATTACCCCATGAAGCAACACCACTTTGATCTTTCATTAAAGAAGCTGTAAATACAGGCTCTTTGATGCCCTGTTTCTTCTGAGAAATGTAGTTATCAAATGCATAGAATGCGTACTTACCTAGGCGAACAATAGCATAAAGGTTGGTTAATGCTAATAGAGCCATACATAAGTCAGCTAAATCCCATACTACTGACAGTGAAGCATATGAACCGAAGAATACCATTGCAACAACTAAGATTCTGAAGACAGTCATTACATAGGTGTTCTTAGTTAAGTACATGATGTTAACTTCACCATAGTAGTAGTTACCAATGATTGAGCTGAAGGCAAATAAGGTAATGGTAAATGACATGAAGTATCTGCACCACTCACCTAACTGAGATGATAGAGATTCCTGAACTAGAGCAATACCAGTTACATCACCGCCGATTTCATATTTACCTGATAGTAAAACAATCACTGCTGAAGCTGAGCAGATAAATAAGGTATCAACGAATACACCGAAAGCCTGGATTAAGCCCTGCTTTACAGGATGAGATGTGGTAGCACAAGCAGCTGCATTTGGAACAGAACCTTCACCAGCTTCGTTAGAGAACAGACCACGCTTAATACCAGTCATGATCACTGCAGCAAAACCGCCAGCTACAGCTGACTGAGGAGCAAAAGCGTCATGGAAGATTAAGTAGAACATCTCAGGTACTGCTGATAAGTTCTTGAAGAAGATAACTAAAGCTACAATCAGGTATAAAGTTGCCATGATTGGAACTAAGAACTCAGTTACTTTTGCAATACGGTGAGCACCACCAAAGATCACCATTGAGGTTAAGATACATAGAACTAAACCGGTGATGATGGTGTCAAAGCCCATACTGTCATTTAATGCCATAGCAATGGTATTTGACTGTACTGAGTTATAGCTTAGAGCAAAAGTAATGGTAATTAAAACAGCAAATAAAGCTGCAACAGCAGGCTGTTTTAAAGCATTGCGGATGTAGTAAGCAGGACCACCGTGGTAACCACCCTCACGGAATGGAACCTTGTAGATCTGAGCTAAGGTACTCTCAACGAAGCCTGTAGCTGAACCGATTAAAGCGATGACCCACATCCAGAAGATTGCACCTGGACCACCTAAGGTTACTGCAATTGCGATACCTGCAATGTTACCTACACCTACACGTGAAGCTGTACTGATACAGAATGCCTGGAAAGAGCTGATCTCCTTACCCTTGGTTTTATGACCAACGATACCGTGTCTTAAAACACGAACCATTTCACCAACGTAGAAGATCTGAACGAACTTGGTTTTGATAGTGAAATATATGCCTAAACCAATCAAAACAATGATTAAGACATAAGACCACAGAACGCCATTAACAGCATTAATGGCAGAATCTAAAGTGTCTAGCATTTGAGTTATATCCAGTTAAGTAAAAAATTCAGTGACTATCTATTTTCAGTGACATTTTATGTTGTTGCGCTTTTTAAGACGCAGGAACTTAATTTTTCATTAAATTTCTAGTCAAAGATTGTAAAAATCAAGTTATTGTCCCACAAAAAGCCTTTTTTACAAAGAGAGATATGAACTGCGCCGTTTTTGTTCATGCATTTTGTACACTTCAATTTACAAAATGCATGTGGTAACAGATTTTGGTGAGTGGTTAAATGAGGTTATGTTGAAAATAGGAGTTACTCTCTTAGCTATGCTGTACGTAACACCTTTTTCCTAAGATTTATATAGCTCAGAGTCATTAAGACTACACTTACAGCCCACGACACAGGATAAACTAAAAGCACACCTTCAAAATTATTGAGTACAGGTAGCGCAAATAGGATCCATAAAATTCTGAAGATACAGAATGAGAACAGCAATACCACCATTGGAACTAAACTCTTACCCGCACCCCTTATTGCTCCTGCAAAGACCTGAGTAAAGCCTAACATGCCATAGAATGGGCAGAAATACAGCATTGCAAGATATGCATAGTGGATAGCTTCTCTATCTGAGGTAAACAAGCTTAGAATTGGATTGTGGAAGACAAGCATGATAATGCCGATACCTGCTGTATAGGTAACTCCTATGATAAGACCACAAATGACACCTTTTTTAACGCGCTCAATACAGCCAGCGCCATAGTTTTGTCCTACAAAGGTTGCCATTGCAAGAGAAATACTTAACAAAGGCAAAATATCAAAACCGTCTATCTTAAGATAGATACCATAACCTGCGATGGTCTCGTAGCCAAAGACATTAACGCTTGACTGAATTAGCACATTTGAAAAACAGATCACGGTGTTCTGCATTCCAGCAGGAATGCCCATACGAAGAATTCTCACTAACATCTGCCTATGGAAACGGATTGCTTTTAAATAGACTCTGCATTCATTTTTTGTAGTCATGACGTAGTGTAATGAGAAGATACAGGCTAAAAGCTGACTGATGTTAGTGGCTATAGCAGCTCCTGCTACTCCCATGTCAAAGACAACAATAAACAGTAAATCTAAAACTACATTGATAACTGAAGCATAAGCTAAATAGAGTAAAGATCTTTTGGAATTACCAGAGGCATTTAAAATGCCTGCAATCATGTTGTAGAAGATGGTGAAAATAAGACCAAAAGAGTAGATAAATAAGTAGGTAACAGAGTCATCTAAAATATCTTTTGGAGTATTCATTGCCTCTACCATAGGCCTTGTTAACAGCGCACACAGCACGGTTAAAACCACACCCAAAACTAGTGAAAAAGCTAAAGAGGTATGCACTGATCTGAAGACATTACGTCTGTTTTTAGCACCTAAACATTGAGCAATAACAACACCTGCGCCAACTGCTATACCCTGACAACCTGAAATAATTACTGTCACTATCATGGAGGTTGAAGATACTGCTGCTAATGCCTGTGATCCTACGTAGTTACCTACGATAATTGAATCAACAGTTGAATACATCTGTTGCAGGAAATTGCCTAAGATCAGAGGAATAGAAAAGAAAAGCAAGATCTTAAAGATATTGCCTTCTGTCATGAGTGTGATTTTGCTTTTTTGCTTGTCAGTCATAGTCTTAAATAATCTTTTTTTGCTTATTGTATGCCAATTTGCAAAATAGTCACTAGTAGGGCACTAATGATCAAGGATTAGACTTGAGACAACATGTATTGAGTGAGGTTAGTTTGAAATGTTTTCAGTATTATCTTGAGAGAGATGTTCTAATATTTCATTAGAAGATTGCTTAAATTTCTCCTCATCATCGACCATAGCACTTAATGAGGCTGTTAACTTTTCAATTTCATCAAGATTTCATTTTATGAATATACTGTAACTATGTAGAAGGCACAAATTGTATAAGTTCTTGAAAAGTTGACATTTATCTTCTCCGTGAAATAATTACGGCACAAAATACAACCTAAAAGCTAAGAAATTACCATGCAGACAGATTTAACCAATGGAAGTGTTTTAAAGAACATTGCCTTATTCTCACTTCCTTTCTTTTTATCTTATTTCTTACAAACTCTTTATGGTTTAGCTGATCTTTTCATCATAGGTCAGTTCGATGGAGTAGATAGCATTACAGCTGTATCCATTGGTTCACAGATCATGCATATGATAACTGTCATGATTGTAGGTTTATCTATGGGCGCTACTGTATGTATTGCTCAGGCTGTAGGAGCTAAAGATAAAGAGAAGTTAAGATACTGCATTGGCAATACTGTCACCGTATTTTTTATTGTATCTTTGATCCTTACAGGATTGTTGCTGTTCTATACTGACTTTATTGTAGGTGTAGTAAAAACTCCAACTGAAGCTGTAGCAGGCACCAAAGAGTACCTTATCATCTGCTTTATCGGTATTCCTTTAATCACTGCTTATAACATCGTAAGTTCTATTCTAAGAGGCATGTGTGATTCAAAATCCCCTATGTACTTTATTGCTATAGCTTGTATTGCCAATATCATTTTAGACTATGTATTTATCGGCTATTTTAAGTTAGGAGCAGTAGGTGCAGCCTTAGGTACTACTTTATCTCAGGGCATTAGTGTTATCTGTGCCCTCACCTATATCAATAGAAATAACTCAAGCGACTCATTCTCTTTTGCCTATTTAAAATTAAAAGGCAACATTGCCAAAAGATTATTACGCATTGGTATTCCTACCTGCGCTCAGGACGGATTTATTCAGGTAGCCTTCATGGTGATAACCGTCATTGCCAATATGCGTGGTTTAACTGATGCTGCAGCTGTTGGTATTGTTGAAAAGCTCATAAGCTTTATCTTCCTGGTACCATCTTCTATGCTCTCTACAGTATCAGCTATGGGTGCTCAGAATATTGGTGCAGGTAAAATTGACAGAGCTAAACAGACCTTACGCTATGCTATCTACATTACCTTTATCTTTGGTGTGATTGTAGGAATTCTCTTCCAGTTTATCGCTGAAAACGCCCTTGAACTGTTCACTGAAAATCATTCTGTAATCGTCTCAGGTGGTAAGTACTTACAGGGTTATATTTGTGGCTGTATGTTCGCAGGTATTGCCTTTAGCTTCAGTGGTTTCTTCTGTGCTTTAGGTAAATCAGAAATTTCCTTCTTGCATAACTTAATTTCGATTGTAACTTTAAGAGCTCCCGGTGCTTATGTAGCATCAATCATGTACCCTACAACCCTGTTGCCAATGGGTCTTGCTACAGCTAGTGGCTCCTTGCTCTCTGCAATTATCTGTACCATTGCTTATAAGGTTATTGCAAAGAAACTCTAATCTTAAGCGCATATTGATTTAGTAAAATATTTTACTATTACAGGTAATCGTATGCGCACTCGTGAAATCGTCAATGAGATAAATTCTCTTTTAAATCAGAGCACCTATCTTTATGCGCAATATTCGCAAGAGAACAGAATTTCATATGTAGAGATGATGGTGCTTTATGCCCTCTTAAATACATATGCTCCTCTTACTCAAATAGAACTGGGTGCTTACTATGTCATCTCTAAGCAAAGCATAAACTCTGCTGTAAAAAAAAATACAAATCAGAAGGTTTCATCCTTACTGTTCAAGATGAAAAAGATAAAAGACAAAAGTATTTAAAACTTACGTCTTCAGGTGAAAAGTACGCACACTCTGTTTTTGACAAAATGATGAAAATTGAGGATGAAGTCACTGCTATTTTAGGAGATAAGAACAAAGCCATCATAGATGGACTTGAAATGTACAACATGCTGTTTGAGAAGAGACTTAACAAGAAGGATCAATAATCTTATGTTTCAAGGTTACGATTTAAAACACTTCTTTAAATTCATCATTCCATCAATTCTTGCCTTTACCATTTTAGGCATTTACTCCGTTGTTGATGGATTCTTCGTGGGCAATGCTCTAGGTGATGCTGGTGTTTCTGCTATTAACATTGTCTTCCATGCTGTAGCATTAACCTTTGCTCTAGGCTCAGGTATTGTTTTAGGTGGTGCTGTAATTTGGTCTATTGAATCAGGACGTGGCAATTTAGAAAAAGCCTATAAGAGTTTAAAAGTTGCCTTAATCTTACTGGCTCACGTCTCTTTAATTATCACCATCGCGCCTTTTGTATGGATGGACGAAATTCTTGATGTATTAGGAGCTAGAGGTGATGTTGCATCTTATGGCAAGATTTACTTATGGTACATGTTTGGTGCTACCATTATTCAGTTATCAGGCTCAGTCTTTGTACCCTATGAGAGAAACAATGGTGGTGTAACCTATGCAACTTACTTCATGGTCATTGGTTTTATCATGAACATTGTTCTAGACTATGTACTCATCATGATCTTTCCTTTTGGAATTCATGGTGCTGCCATCGCAACTTTATTAAGCCAGGCAGTTACTATAGTTGGTTGCATATATTACGTTAAAAAACACCAGATGCTAAAGCTTTCAAAGCCTGTAAATGTACAGAAAACCTCACTTAAGATCATGAAAATTGGTATTGCGCAGTTTGGTATCAATATGTCACCTATGGTCTCTATCTTTTTTATGAACGCTATTCACTTTATTATGGCGGAGCTTTAGCGGTATCAACCATTTCTTGTATTGAATTCATACTCTTCTTTGTATACTGCGTTCTTCAAGGCGTAGGCGCAGGTGCTCAGCCTTTGATGAGTAGATTCTATGGAGAAAGGAGATTTACTGACTACGCAATTACAAGACGCCTGTCCTTGTTCACAGCGCTGTTTTTAGCAGCTGTAAGTATCGTCATCATTTTTGTTGCAAGAGATAATTTAGGCAATTTATTTGGTACTTCTGATGAGGCAGCACTTGAGATTGCAATTGCAACTCCAGTGTTCTTAGTAGGTATGTTCTTTTATGCTTACAGCAGGATCTGCTCAAGTGCCTTTTATTCAACTGAGCGTGAAACCATATCTTAGGTCTGCATTTATGCCGAACCTATCATGCTAATCGTTTTACTTTTGATTATTCCAAGATTCTACTCACTTACAGGTGTATGGTGTTATCGCAAATTCTTACAGCATGTATCAGCTTTTATCTAAGTAAAAAGACCCATGTAAAAAGAGATAGGAGCAAAGGAGAATAAAACAGTAGAGCTTAAAGGAAAGTTTTAATAAGAACTGATAATTACTACAAGGCCAAGCAATATAGCCTGACCTTGTGATTAAATTACTTTAATTGAGAAATCTTTTACTTTAATAGATTGTCATCTGTAAAGTAATCAATACGCATTGCGTGCTTTACTTCACTTAAAGTCTGAGCTGCAGTTTCACGTGCTTTAGCTGTACCCTGCTTTAAGATCTCATAAACATCAGGAAGTCTCTTTTCCCAATCATTGCGTCTTTCACGAATTGGGCGAAGTTCTGTCTGGATAACATTGTTTAAGAACTTCTTAACTACCATGTCACCTAAACCGCCACGCTGATAATGAGCTTTTAACTCATCTAGGTTCTTGTAGTCAGGTAAGTACTCAGCAAAATACTCATCCTTGCAGAATGCATCAAGATAAGTAAATACAGGGTTACCTTCAACATGACCTGGATCTTCTCTACGCAGGTGAGTAGGATCTGTGAACATAGACATAACTTTCTTTTTGGTGTCTTCTTCAGTGTCTGATAAGTAGATGCAGTTACCTAATGACTTACTCATCTTAGCTTTACCATCGATACCAGGTAATCTTAAGCATGATTTATTAGTAGGTAATACAATCTTTGGCTCAACTAAGGTCTCACCGTAAACTTCGTTGAACTTTCTTACAATTTCACAGCACTGCTCAATCATTGGCATCTGATCTTCACCTGCAGGAACTGTAGTTGCCTTAAAGGCGGTGATATCTGATGCCTGGCTTACTGGATAGCAGAAAAAGCCTAATGGCAGACTTGTTTCAAAATTCTTTTGCTTAATCTCTGCTTTTACAGTTGGGTTACGCTGAACACGAGATACAGTTACTAAGTTCATGTAGTAAACAGTAAGCTCAGCTAACTCAGGGATCATTGACTGAATAAAGATATTTGACTTGGTAGGGTCAATACCGCAGCTTAAATAATCTAAAGCTACCTGCATTACATTCTGGCGAACTTTTTCAGGATTATCAGCATTGTCAGTTAAAGCCTGAGCATCTGCGACCATGATATAAACTTCATCGTACTCGCCTGAATTTTGCAGACTAACGCGCTCTTTTAATGAACCTACATAATGACCTACATGTAGGCGGCCAGTTGGTCTGTCACCTGTCAAAATAATCTTTTTCACAATAATCTCCGTTTATTTATTCTTTTGAAAGTTGAATTCAACTTTGAATACGACTTAACCAGATCTTAAATAAGAGGCTGTTTCTATGTACTATTTTACTAATACAAAAAGGAGTGGTAAACACTTATCAAAAACAGCCCATTATTATGCATGATCTTTAGGAAAAATCAGAATATTAAGCACTGACTGACATGATAAGTGTGAACTCAGAAACAAAAAGATGTAATTAGTAAGAAATAACTAATTATGATTATTCTGTTTAATAATGGCTGAATGTGTAGTACCTGTAATCTCATATGTTCCGTTAAAACATCCAGAATCGGTCTCTTTTATAAAGTTTTTCATTTGAGGATTGTACATATCAGCTCAAATTATTAAATCATCAGTAAACTTAGCACATTGCTATTCAGATTCTATCTCTCTTAATGATTTTCCTTTTATATTTTTCCATACTGCAGGTCCGCTGACACTGTATCCGGTTACGAAATCAGCAGCTGCAGAAGAACTTGAAAATAATATATCCTCAGTCGTAATGTGCTCTTCGTTGACAAGTCCTGATGCTATATGTTTTTCACGAATAGCCTTCATGCCTTTTGACAGGGATTTCTCAGACGTCTTCTCGTTAATTCTCGATCCTTTTAGGACGACAAATCCTTCTGAAGTTATTTCTCCAACGGCATCAGCAGTACCGGTCTTAAGATAAAGAAGATTTTCGTTTCTGTCATGCTGTTGCGAACTGTCATGGCGTAAAGGTTCTAATACTTTGTATCCCATAGCGTTAACAAGAACCTTTATATTGTCCAGAAACTCTTCCATTGCAGCAATCTGAGATTCCTTTAAAACAGTATTCTTATATGTGTTTTTTGTAAGAACTTCATAGCGCCTACTGTTTTTGGCTAAGTCAACAAGCCTGTTCTCAAGATACCTAATCAGGGCCTTGTTAAGGTCACGGCCTGTAAAAATTACTGCTGCATTCCAGTAATATTTTTCTTTTTCTGTAGCCGCATCTCTAAGATGCTGCAAAAGACGATCTTTGACGTTCTCAGCTTCACCTATATAAACTGAATCTTCATCGTTTTCTTCATCTTTACAGAATAAAAAATACACTCCAGGTTCCTGAATATCGTCTCTTTTGCAGTCGGAAACTTCTATTCTTGGAATTTTTATTGCCTTGCCGTTCCAGTTGGATAATTCGGCTGTAACGATGCTGTCAGCTGATCCGTTGACAAGAAAAAGTTCTATTGATTTTCCGTGCATAACAGTGTTCACCTACTCTATAGTTTGAAAACTCAGATTTATCCTTTTTTTGACATCAGCACCACAGTCTCCACATGCAAGGAGGAAATAGATTCCATATCAAATAGTTATTTTTTGCACATAAAAAAGTGTACACAAACATCTCAACTACGAGTTAATATGGTGTGTCATAGTGAACATATCTGCTGTTTTAACGTCCATCAGATATTGCAGATTCAGTTTTGGCACATGCGTGTGACAAATTACCCCATCAACGTAAACTGCTACAAAAAAGATCAATTCGGAACGCACTGCGTTCCAAGTTGGAAAAAAGGCATAAAACTTACGCATATTTCTCAGTCTCAGAAACAGCTACGACTATTTCAGCCGGAAATAACATGTATTTTTTCCGGTACCCTCGCGCTTTAATTCACCCGATGCAACCATATTTCTAAGAGCACTTTCAACTGAGCTTATACTTAATGAAGGACATTGTTCTCTGATATCCTGTTTTGTAAATCGGCCAATTTTATTCTGAGTTGCCATTCTTACCTTTTCTATGGTTGAATGTTTTGTTTCAACAATGGCAAATCTGTCAGCAAAATCTCTATAAGCTGAAAGAATAGTACCAAGAAGGTATTTCACAAACGGAATAGGATCGTCTTGTCCTTCATGCCAGCCATTCTGCGATGTAGCAAGTGCATCATAATAGAGATCTTTATTCTTGGCTATTTTGGCCTCTAATGAAATATACTTGCCAACGTAAAATCCGCTCCTGTAAAGAAGAAGCGTTGTCAGAAGTCTGCTCATTCTGCCATTACCGTCATTAAAAGGATGAATGCACAGGAAGTCATGAATAAAAATCGGTATAGCAATTAACGGCTCCAGTTCCATATTTCCGATGACGCGATTATACTCTTCGCAGATACGATCCAGAGCCTTAGGTGTTTCATAAGGAGCAAGAGGTATAAATAGTGTTTCTGTATGTCCGTCAGGATATGTTGCACTAATATAATTCTGTACCGTTTTTGTTCTTCCTGCTATAGGATTATTCATATGGCTGTACAGGATTTTGTGCAGTTGCAGAATGTAATTTCTGGTAATGGGGATTGCATCAAAGCTTTCATGGATAATTCCCAAAACATCTCTGTATCCGGCTATTTCCTGTTCATCACGATTTTTAGGAGTAGTTTTTTCTTCGACAAGCTGTCTGATGCGGGTACTGGTGGTTACTATTCCTTCTATGGCATTTGACGCTTCTGTACTTTGAATTTTCGCTATTTCTACCAGTTTTTCCAGCTCTTGAGGGCGTTGTTTCAGATACATTTCCTGCTTTCCGGCTTCACGATATATAGCCGCAATTAATCCAAGAAGCTCAGAATCCCACTTTTGGTCTTTGATCAATGAATAATTAAACTGTCGCATTCCCCTACTCCTTTCCCTTAAATTATAGTATAAAAAAAGGGAATAACGTAAGTAATAAGGGAATAAACCAAACTTTTTCAAAAAAAATCTTACACAAGATCTTTAGCTAAACGCCGAAGATCTTATTTAAAATTAATGAGTTATTTTAAAGCTCTAAGTTATTAATCGTAAAGATTAGTAGCCTTGAGTTAAGATCTTTAAAAATTTGATATACAAAACAATAAGATAGTTTTTGACCACTGGTTAAAAAAGGTCTGATTTAAGGCTTAATTTTCCAGAAAACTGGACGATTGAAGAGAAATGGCAGATAAGTTAGTTAACTTGCTGATTTACATAATAAAAATTTGACTTTCCGTGATATAATTAACCCGTATTTTGTCGATCTAGCTACATAACGAAATAAAATTTAAGGAAGTACCGCATAAAAACGGGCTTACTTCTATTTTTGTGGCATCATAGTTACATATTATTATGTAACTATATAGAGTAATGTTATGGCTGTTATAGATGTTCCTCAATTACCACCTTTGTTGTTCAATAAGAATGGCAAGTACACTTATGTATGTACTTATAAGAACCATTGGGATCCTAAGTTAGGACGTTCTGTTAGAACCAAAGGAGAGAATGTTACTGTTGGCAAGATATTAGGTGGTGAGCTTACAGGCAGGATCATCTGGGCGGAAGACTTTATAAAACAGTTTCCCATACTTTCTGTGTTAAAGACAGAAAGAGTCGTTGATAAATTTAAATCCAAAGGCAAGCTTACACGTTATAAACTTGAGTTCTCTCAGGCTGATGAGCTTGAAGACATCGAAGAAAACACTTTATTCGTCAGAAAGGCAAAGGATCTTAGAGTGGTCCATGCCGGAGCTACCAGGCTACTTGATGAGGTTATAGCAGATACACCATTATCAAAAGCACTTAGAGATACCTTTAATACCTACAATTCAACACAAAAGCTTCTGTCTTTGGCTTATTTCAAGATATTAGAGCCTGAAAAGGCAATGTACCTGTATGAGGATTTTGCCTTAGCTACAAGACTTCCATACCACAGACCTTTAGACATAGGCTGCATTACCAGGTTCTTACAGCATGTTGACTCAGCAAAGCTTGATAAATTTTTTGTAAAACTCAATCAGTATTGTATTTATGAAGAGGAAAAGCTGAAGAATAACGTCTACTACGCTCTGGATTCAACCTCTATCTCCACTTGTACCAAAGAGCTGGATTTTTCTGAATGGGGACATAACAAGGATGGTGATTTGTTAAAGCAAATCAATATCGTAATGCTTGTAAATCAGAAAACAGGCTGTCCTTTGTATTACAGAGTCTATTCCGGAGCAACTCCTGATGTATCAACTGTATCACACCTGTTAAAGGAATACTGTCGCATGGGATTTAACCGCAGTGCGATCCTTGTTGCTGACAGAGGTTATGGCTCTGTTAAAAATATTCACCACCTGTATCAGGATAACCAGAGTTTCCTTCTTAATATGCGAACCTGCTTTTCCATCTGTAAGAATCTCATTGTTAAGAATCTAAACGCTCTGCTTGATGACTGTAACTATAGTCTTTCACTTAGTCAGAGTGTAGTAACGGAGAAATTAAAGTGGAGCTATCCTCTAAACTGTAATACCAATACTAAAAGAGCCAGACTCAAGGGAGATATGTATGTGCATATTTACCTTAACCATGAACTTCGCAACAGCGCTGAAGATACATTCAGAAGTACTCTGGCTAAGCTTCTGGATAAAAAGAAAACTGATGAAAAGTCTCTTACTCATGAAGAAAAGGATTTCCTTGAGAAATACACCTCCACTGATGACAACGGCGGTGTCTTTGTTTCCAGCACAGCCAAATTTGAATATATGCTAGGCAAAGGTGTCCGTGTTCTTGTCTCAGACATCATCTCCGATCCTGTTGAAGCAGACAGAGCTTATAAAGAACGTAATGAAGTTGAACTAGGCTTTAGAAAATTAAAAGACTTTACCGGTGACAGAAGACTGCATATTTCATCGTCTAACACTCTTACAGGAAAGATATTCGTTCATTTCCTTGCCTGCAGTATTCTCTGTATGCTCAGATGCAAGATTGACAAAGCCAAAGATGAAGGTAAGAGCTTACCTTATGATTCAACTGTTAAGATGCTGTCTGCTCTGTCCAACATAACTCAGACCATATTCCCTGATGGAGGCTATTTCTCTGAGGTTGTAGCCAAGAAGAAGGACCTTTTAAAGGCTCTTGATATTGAATTGCCTGAATCTGAAATGAACGTTGTTTATGAAGAAGATGAAAATGCCGAAAAAGCTGAAGATTACGTCGACGACTAGTTTTATTTAGGCAAAATAAATACCCAGATCTGTGTCTGAGGATTTTTTTATCCATTTATATAGTTACATAAAAAAGTAACAAAGAATGTGGAGTTAGGCTTCAAATCCAAACCTCCGAAAAATCCCGGAAATACGCCACTTTAAGGCACTTATTTATCTTTCCTTGACATCAAACAGACCGTCTCGACATGGCTCGACACGTCCATTTTGATGTCAGAGCCTCCCGACGTTTGCGGGAACATATCAACCATTTTTCAGAAACCCGCGTAGAATGGCGCTTTTTCGGGAATTTGGCAAGCCCATCATCTCAACCCTGACCGGTTCTGCCAATGCATGGGATTTCATCGCCTCAACCCTAATACCCGCGATACTTCCTTGCGCTCCTCTGAATCAGTTCATGTACTTCATCAGCATCAATCACGCTCATCATAGCATTTAGATCGTCTACAAATCTTCGCGCATCACGAGTCACGTGGCCCGTTGTCACCAAGATCGATTTATTGATGCGGTCAAAAGACTGGACTCCGTATAGAGACCTGACAATACTTACTCCGGCGCTATTCTTTCTGCCATACCTTTTGCATTCAATGTAAAAGACTATAGGCTTGCCCATTTCGTACTTGGTGGCAATAATATCACGGCCACCGTCTCTCGTGGGCTGAGTCAGCTTCGTTTCAAACCCCTCATCCTGAAACAGGCGCTCGATAACTTCTTCAAATTCGCGAGAGGATATATTGTAAATAAGCTCTCGGTCTTGTGCGATGTCCATAATGAGTTGCTGTATACGAGAGTACTCAGGATAGGCATCGTCTGGATCAAAATCATCACGGCTATAGATGACACCCATATGAGGATCTTCCTCGAATTGACCACCAACAATTTCGCAATCCTCGTAGTTGAATGCGCCTACAGGATATTCATAGCAGGATATTCTGAAAGAGATTTCATTGCCACAATGGTCGCATTCAATGTAGCCGTCGTGCCGGTATTCAATTTCTTCACCCATTCTATTTTCGCCACGATCATACACGTAGGATTCGAAATCAAAATCCTCTTTGTGTATCCCGGTTACTTTTCCGCATCGACCACACCGAATAAAAACATCTTCTAAGAGCTCCATCATGCAAACATCTCCGTATTCCAAACCAGATTGACCAGCTGTACAAGAAGCTGAATCCGCTCTGTTATTTCTGTCTTGCCAAACTGCGCATAAGGCTTGAAGCCCAGCCCATTGTCGGCAATAAACTTCTTGAACTTCGGATTATTCTGGTATGCCAGATCGCCAAGTGACTCCGTGAATATATTGCCTTCGTTGGAGCAATACTTCGAGAGCTTGTAATCGTATTTGGAATCATTCAGGCTGGCATTGATGCTCTTATGCAGAAGCAGCAGTGCACCGAAACTATTTCTCCAGCGCCTGAATTCTTCCTGATCAGCATATTCACTGGTGAACCATTCGTAATGGTCCGTGATGATATGCTCGATTTCAAACGGATTCTTTGTCTGCGTATTCATGTAATTGCAGTAATTAGAAGCCACTCCGGTCTGCTCCTCAATATAACCGGTGATGCGGGCAAGCATATTCTTGATATATTTTTTGGTAAAGCTGTTCAAACGCAATTTCGGAAGTGCTGCCGGATCATAGGCGAGGTTCTCATACTGTGCTTTCAGACGAGCCTTCAAGTCCTCGACGGAACAACAACGGATATTCTTCGTCACGTTGAAAACATAGTTCTTGATCGTGCTGTAGTCGACTGATTTATAGTTTGTTACTCTGGCAGTAATAAGCAGGTCAATAAACCGAGCAACCAGATTCATTTTTTCAATGATGACTGGCCAAGTATCCTCATAGCAGATCGGTGCCAGCAACAGCTGCGGCTGGAGCGTAAAATTAACCTGCGCATTGTAATAGATGTATTTTGTTTCTTCCGCGAAGGTGTTCTCTGCCTCGCGGATTTTTTTATAGACGTCGGCAAACTTTGAAAACTTCATAATAAACAGCTCAAAGTCATCCGTAGAAGCAAGGCCCAGCTTATCACGCTCATCACGCACCCATTTATGGAAAGAGCCACCGATGATATCAAAGTCCTGATTAACAGCACCAGCCTTCGTTTCACGAATCGTTTCTGCATATTGCGCTCTCAGCCACGCCTTAATAAAGGTCTCGTCGCCCTTATCATCATCCTTCTTAAGGGAAAGGACCTTATCCTTCCATACATCGTTGAGCTTTTCGCGCTTGGCGTCATCCTTAATTTCTGACAGCAGATAGCCTTTCAACATTTCTGTTGATGTGAGGCTAAGTCCACGATCGTTCATGGTAACGAATACCTTATGGGCATCCTGCTCTGTTGTGGCCACAATTTCAATAAAGAACACTTTCTCGGCCAGCCAGTCGCAGAAATGTAAAAGCATATCATCCGTAATATCATCGGCAGGAAATACGTCGATGATATCGTTGTATCTGCCATAGAGGTTTTTCACCGATTCCCCAACATCTGTTGTATCAAACGGCTGATCATTGAAAATAGCATTCATGCAATCAGATCGATCATCAACATTGATATTGAAAGACTTCGTTCCATACGCCTCGGAGAAAATCATCTGCTCGATCATGGTATAGCTCTGACCAAGCGTGCGCAGCCGATTATTGAGATACATCAGCAACAAGGTAAGTGAAGAAAACCTCTGCTGTCCGTCGATGATGGCATTCTCTCTTCCGGCAAGGACAATGGAGCCCATAAAATATGCGCCATAATCCTGTACCTTCTGACGGTTATCGCCTGGAACATAGTTATCCAAAAACTCCGACGTCAGGTCGTCGATCAATTCTTCAATATGCTTCCTCTGCCACATGTATTCACGCTGATAATAATGAATTGAATACTTCGTGTTCTGCAGCAGCTGCTTCAAACTCTTAGGAGAGCCTTCAATCTTTTTCATCAGTATCCTCCGCAATAACTATATAGTCGATCCCGTGTTCTCTTCATCTACGAACAGCCCCGGTCTGTTTTTATCGATGATCTCTGCCTCTGTCCTCGCATCATTATTTGGGCACTTAAGCAACGAACGATGCAGCTTCCATCCTTCGTCTGTTTTCACCAGATACTTCGGATTGTCTTTAATGTAATTCGCCGGTTCACGGGAGAATCCATTTCTTTGCAAGAATACAAGTCAGCTCATTTGTGGTACCGTACTCAACAAACTCGTACCAGTTATTATCGTCCAGCGAATGTTCCCCGTGGATGGATTTGTACATATTGTAGAAGCACAGGAAATAATTTGAAATACTAAACAGAATAATATTCTCGATTACCTCCAGCGTGTCCGCAAAAACTATATTCTTGTGCTCCGGCGTACCTTCGAAATAAGACGGCGTGTAATCATTTAGCCAGAAACGATCCGAGTGCTCAGTCATGTGATTGATTGCCTGACGCATAATATAGTTAAGGCCGTGGCCTTCCATCCATTGGGACAGGATAACTGCATACCAGCTGAGCTTTGCATGCTCGCCATTCATATTCCGCTTGCCGAGCGTCTTGAACTCATATTTATCCCAATTAAAGATACCGCTTAATTCATCAAGAAAACCTAATACGGCAGCATGGCTGAATTTACCGTCTTTAACCTCAGGATAATGCGTTCCATTACGAATAGCTGCTGCAAGCCTTCTGGTTTGATCCGCAGAAATATTGATATCATTATCAATAAAGTCCCTTTGGCCTTCGAACTTCTGCCGTATGATTTCTTCGCCGTTTGGAGGCATGTACTGTGCAAATTCTCTCCGAACAAGGCTGTCCCTATCGTCCATGATATCCTGAAGCAGAATAAGGCCGAATTTCATCATCATCACATATTCTTCTTCGGATTGCTTTTGGCTCTTCGTATTGTATGGCTCAATCTTTGAGCTGCCGGACAGGAACGTATCCACAACATGCTTCTTTAGCTTTGGCTTCAAATCATGAACGACAGACAACCTCTGCTCCGGGATCGGCTCTCTAAGCAGCTCAACGAATTCTTTTTCCTTGACCGCATTCCCGTCACTGATAAAAAAGACGTTGCCGTAAAGGTTAAATTTGATTCGACCAACACGTCCGATTAAGTTACGGAATTCAACGTTGGTCATCGGAGGTCGTCCGCTTCGATAATTTGTGATGAACAAATTGTCTGCGGGTAAGTTGACACCTTCGATAAGGGTGCTCGTGCAGAACATCGCAGTGATCTTTCCGTCTTTAAAAAGCCGCTCAATACGCTGGCGGATAGAAGACGGCAAATACCCTATATGATACGCAATGCCCTGTCTGATAAGCTGCGTCAGGAAATATTCACCATGCACCTGATCACGTATATCGTTAGCCAGTTTCTTCAAATCGTCGTCATCTATTTCAGGTTTGCCTACAGCATATTGACGAGCAGCGTTGATAGCAGCGTCCTTTCCGCTGAAATAAGCAAGGTTACGCTTTCTTTCCAGTAACGGCTTATCCCGGTCAAACTGCGTCATTATATTCATGAAGTCAACGACAGACATGCTATCGTTCCCGTATTTGCACACGAAAATTGAATCCTACGTGTGATCATTAAAAATGCGGATAGACTTCGATTCGTCGCTGATGAGAAATTTGAATTGTGATACCGGCGCAAAAGTAGATGATAAGGCGTTCTCTGTTCCTCGTTCTGCTTCCATCACAAACTTCAGATATACTTCCGGATTTGGAATGTTAGGTGAAGCAAAGACGAAGTGTGGCATATTAGGCTTCTGACGCGCCAGCATATCAACGATCTTATAATATAACGGTGCCCGGCTGTTTTTGCCGGTAAGTTTATGTGCTTCGTCTATAAAAATATAATCCAACTTGAATTCCGGCTTGCTGATCAGAAGATACAAAAGTCGCTCAGGTGTCATGACGAGAATGAAATTATGATCTTCTTCCAAAGAGTAATCACTCGCCACCGTGACTACGCTGTAATTCATCTCTTCCAGCAGCTTATCCAGACCGTCAATCGTGTCTTTTCTGACCTCGTTAATCAGCGCCTTGGTAGGTACGATCCGGGCAAAATTCATCTTAGCACCGTTCATCACACGATCTTTGATGAACATTTCCATGATGAATGACTTTTCCATTGACGTAGGTGCAGAATAGCTGAAGTAAGGACTTTCTAGCTTGTCGTATATGTTTTTCTGCGGAATAAAAAACTTCTTGCCCGTCTCTGCTGGCACAGTAAGGTACTCCTCGCAGAAAATAGCGTAGGCCTTTTCCTGCAGGCTGGATTCCTTATACTGAGTCTCTATGTTTTCCATACCCCGGAAGTTTCCAACGCTGGCAAGTACAGAGCCCGCATAATAGGAGACATCCTCGTTTTCCGGGTACAGCTCCATCAATATGGTCACTATCTCCTGCGCCCACATTTTATGCTCATCAGCTTTTGTTTCATGAGTAGACTTGGAGAGCAGATCCGCAAAACGTAATGCCTCGTTAACATCTACATTTCTCGGTTCTCGTAATTCCTCCAAATGAAGCTTCAGAATGGCATAGTTATAGAGCATGTTGTCATAAAGGACATTCAAAAAATCATTGTCGTCTATGCTGTTGAAGATGGCATCGCCAAGTCTGATTTTTTGAGAATCACTCATAAGACAATCGCCCCCTTCATAACGTTATCCATAATGCCCAACTTGTCTTGCTCTGCATTTTCAAACGGCAGGATATAAACATAGAAGGAGTGCATGCCGAGATTGTTATCGGATATCTTCTGCGCAATATAAGGTGCCCGGAGCTGAATATCGTGAATCATCTTTGCTGTTACAAGATCCTCGTATTTTTCGCCGGGATGCTTCTGCATATCGATTCCCATTGTATATCCAAGAAACAACCCATAAGCCGTATCATAATTGCTTCCTGCATTAGGCTCCGGGATAAGAATCTTTTTCAGATATTCAATTTCATCAGGATCATACATATGGTCAAAGGCAGTCTTCTCAACCATCTAGATTTCACGCGATGAGTGATCCTTAATACGCAGGATGGCATCAAAGGCGTTATCAATGGCCTCTTTCAGATCACCGACAATATTGGATGTTCCGAAAACCATCTGATTATATGGACTTCCTGCATCATCAACATCTGAAAGCATGTGTATACTTTCAGCTACGCTCTTATACTGAGACAGGTCTGTTGAAAGCTCTACACGACTCATGAGTTTATAAGCATTCACCTTTCCTTCAAGAAAAGCATATACCATCATCTCTCCGAGCTCGTTACCTTTGCCTTTTTCATCGGATGCTCCGTTTTCACGCATCAACTGCAGGGCACACTCAATAGCAGCATCCAGATCATCGTCCTGACGGAACTGCTCTAACTTTGCACGAGAGAAACATACCTGCTGATATTGCGATACAGCCATGTTTCAACGTCGTCTCTATAGAACTTGCTGTCTCGGATAATCAAGTGAAATAGGCACAGTTGTTCTGGGCAGGATAAACCGAAGTTCTCGCTATGCTGAACCTCCATAAAAATTCTGTCCATGTCCTTATCTTTTAATGTTTTAGACAGTCCTGCGCCCATAAGACACTTCATTACATATTATTCGTCATCTTTCTTGCTTCCATATTGGGCAGGTTCCTCCGCTACCATAAGCGTTTCCTGCGGTTGGAAGTCATATACAACACCTTTATGTTCCGGTGCGGGCATCACATATTCCTTGCCCTCCGGATTGTAGGTGAGGTTGAATACCAAATCTGAAAGCCACTTCTTAAATGACGGATTGTCTTGGAACTGCTTGAAGAGCTCCATGTTATCCGCCATGATTGAGAAGATAACCTGCTGCAACGCTCTTTCACTTTCGGTCCGAGCTTCTTGCTCATCGGAATTCCGCATGGCATTCTGATATTTCTTATCCTTGGAAACCATCTCAGGAATGGCCAGAATCTGGCGTTGCACATTGTCCGCATCGTTCCAGTTGATGTCTCCAAACATATCGTTGAAGTCCATGATGATTTTAGAGAGCAGATCCATTTCCGGCTCAACGATATGGACAACCTTACCTGCAGGCACCGGCGCGATTTCAGCATTTGCGTCCTCCAATTTGATGGAGATGGCCTTCTGCGCCTCATTGCGATAACTGCTCAGATCAATGGTCTGGAGGATGCCTTCTGAGAGATCATCGTCACGCGGAGACGGGAGTTTCGGTATCAGTAGGTTCAGGAAGATCGATAGCTTCTCCCAGTCAACATTTCCGTAAGGAAGAATTGCACCAAGGAAGCCGTATGTACGCACAAAGGACTTCGCGGCGCTCTTGAACTTAATCTGATCATCCAGTTCAAGCTGCTTATATACGGCTGTGTAGGCATCCAGAATCGGATCGAGTCGATCACGCTCTGCGCCACTCAGGAATAGATCGACCAGTTTCTCAACATCGCTATCATCGTAGACCTGATACTCCTCCATAATGGTAATCAGGTCATACAGCTTGTTTGGATCGGTCTCCCCAGAAAGAATCGTTGTTCTGTAGAACTTCGAGAACGCATCCTCAATCACAGAGGTCTTGTTTGCTAAGTCCAAAACATATACTTCATCCTTGCCGGGATGCGCTCTGTTCAAGCGGGAAAGCGTCTGAACCGCAGCAATATCATAGAGCGGCTTGTCCACATACATCGTCTGCAGCAGCGGTTCATCAAATCCGGTCTGGAACATATCCGCCACAATCAATATCCTATATGGATCTTTCTTGAACTCCTTCGGAATTTTGGCATCCGGGAATCCATTCATGGCAGCTGACGTCAATGCCGGTTCCTGACCGTTGTATTTGTGTTCACCGGAAAAGGCCACAACGGTCTTATACGGACTGTGCCTGTCTGCAAGGCACTTGTTAATTGCATAGTAGTATTCGATGCACCTCGGAATGCTGGCGGTGACCACCATTGCACGCGCTTTGCCGCCGATCTTCTTCTTGGCGATAACCTGCTCGTGGAAGTGTTCTACCATCATGGCCTCTCTCGCCCAGCAGGAAAGCCAGAGCCTTTCGCAGAACGTGAAGCTCGGCATCCAATACCGATACCTGCAGGGCAAAGTGCAGATCAACCACAACCGTTTTCTCGGTTACACAAAAGACGCTGACGGCAATCTGGACATAGAGCCTGAGCAGGCCGAAATCGTCCGCCGCATCTATCGGGAATACCTGCAGGGTCTGAGCATGGACAAGATTGCCGCAGGGCTTGAAGCGGACGGCATTCTCACCGGCGCTGGCAAGACCAAATGGCACACCAGTACCATCAACAAGATTCTCCGAAATGAGAAGTACATCGGTGACACACTTCTGCAAAAGACCTACACCACGGATTTCCTGACGAAGAAACGCATCAAGAACAATGGCACCGTTCCGCAGTACTACGTTGAAGGCGACCATGAACCGATCATACCGAAGGACATCTCCCTGCTAGTACAAGAGGAACTGGTCCGCAGGCGCATTGTCCATACCAGCGACAACGGCAAACGCCACTGCACTCCTGCAAGCACTGCTTTTCACAGATCGTTATCTGCGGAGAATGCGGCGAGTTTTTCCGACGCGTCCACTGGAACAACAGAGGCTGCAAGTCCATCGTCTGGCGCTGCTGCTCACGGCTTGAGGCCACCGGCCACGCCTGCCACAGCCGGACGGTCAATGAAACACTTCTTGAGCAGGTGGTCATCGACGCCATCAACCGGGTGCTCTGCCAGAAGGACGATTTTCTTCAGACACTGCGTGCGAACATTACCACGGTGGTCCTGCAAGGAGATGCCCTCTCACCGGAGGTCATAGACGAGCGCCTGAGCAAGCTGCAAAAGGAGCTCCTTAAGAAGGTCAACCAGAAGGACGACTACGACGCCATCGCTGATGAGATTCTCCGGCTCCGGGATCAACGCAGACAAGCCGAGGTGGACTGCGTCATCAAGGATGAACATATGAAGCAGATCCGGAACCTGCAGGATTTCGTCAAGCGCCAGCCTGCCACCATCACGGAGTTTACGAAACGCTGGCCAGCCGCCTGATTGCCAAGATCACCGTTTTCGATGATCACTTCACCGTAGATTTCAAGTCCGGCATCACAATCGACATCGAGGCATAAAGCAAGGCTCACTTACTACCGATAATGGCAGTGTGGGAGCCTTGATCTATTCGACTTAATCAACCTAAAAACTTCTCTATTTCTTTCGGTTTCAGCACCTTGCCAACCGACACGAGCTTGTCATTTACAAGAAGCGCAGGCATACTCATAACGCCATAGCTCATGACTTTCTCCATATCGGTGATGTATTCCACCTCAACATTCAGTCCGAGATTCTCGACAGCTTTCTTGGCATTCTCATACTGTTCGTGGCAGGACTTGCAACCCGTCCCAAGCACCTTGATGCAGCAGACGCCATCGACCTTTTCTCCACAGCAGGAAGTACCTTCAGTTTTTGCTTCCTCCGCCCATCAGCAGCAGGTGGGCTCCGCTTTGACTTCTTCTTTTTTCTTACAAAACAGTGCCATGATCATATCCTCCTTCAAATAAACAGATTTTGAAATATATTAAAGCCGTATCCGACTATAACAATCCCGGCAGTACAGATTCCTACAAACGCTCCCATCAACTTTGGCTTAATTGCCTTCTTCAGCATAATGAGGGACGGCAGACTCAGCGTGGTGGCAGCCATCATAAAACTCAGGATCGTACCCAGAAGTGCTCCTTTTGAAAGGAGTGCCTCCGCCACGGGAATCGTCCCGCAGATATCCGCGTACATCGGAACACCGATCAGTGTCGCGAGAATTACACCGAATGGATTTTTGCTTCCAAGCACTGTCTGTATCCAGCTCTCCGGAATCCAGTTATGGATCAATGCTCCAATACCTACGCCCACCAGAATGTAAGGGAATACTCTTTTTAAGGTATCCAGTACCTGATCCTTTGAGTAGATCAGTCGGTCTTTCACAGTCAGATTCGGAGACTCGATATCTACGCTGCTGTTATTGTTTCGGATAAAGTCTGAAATTTGATCTTCCATATGCAGTTTTTCAATCAGCGTACCACCAATCACAGCGATCACAAGCCCCATTACCACATATACGACAGCGATTTTCGCTCCAAAGATACTCATGAGAAGGACGAGACTGCCCAAGTCCACCATCGGTGATGAGATCAGGAAGGAGAACGTCACCCCCAACGGAAGTCCTGCGCTTGTAAATCCCATGAAGATCGGAATGGATGAGCAGGAACAAAACGGTGTGACCGTACCAAGCAAGGCTCCTACAATATTTGCACCTATTCCGTGAAACCGTCCCATGATCTTCCTGCTCCGTTCCGGAGGGAAGAAGCTCTGGATATAGGAAATCAGGAATATAAGCACACACAGCAGCACTGTAATCTTTATCGTGTCGTAGATAAAGAATTGAATGCTGGCTCCGATCTTTGTGCCGGTGTCAAGCCCAAGTAAGCCAAGAAAGCTGCCTACCAGACCGTTCAGCCATTTCATACCGAGAATTTGATCCTGAATAAAAGACCACATTTCTAAAACCTAGCCTTCGTCTTATTTGCGATCCTTACAAGCATCAGCATGACCGGAACTTCTGTCAGCACACCTACCGTTGTCGCAAGAGCAGCCGGTGATGTTGTTCCAAAGAGCGCAATCGCAACTGCCACTGCCAGTTCAAAGAAGTTTGATGCTCCGATCATTCCTGCAGGAGCCGCAATACCATGAGGTAGCTTGAACAGTTTGCTTGCCCCGTAAGCGATAAAGAAGATCAGGAATGTCTGTATGATCAGTGGCACCGCAATGAGTACAATATGGATTGGATTCGAAAGGATCACCTCTGCCTGCGAACTGAAAATAATGACCAGTGTGAGCAGCAGGACGACCGTAGTCGCATTGTCAAACTTATGGATAAATGTCTCTTCAAAGTACTCTTTTCCTTTATTTCAGATGACCGTCAGCCTTGTTACTATACCGCCTACAAGCGGGATGACTACAAACAGGAAGATGCTCACAAAAAGCGTACTGTAGGGAACCGATACATTGGAAACGCCAAGGAGGAACTTCACGATCGGCACGAACGCAACAAGGATGATGAGATCATTTGTTGCCACCTGTACCACGGTATAAGCCGGATTTCCCTTAGTCAGCGTGCTCCAGACAAATACCATCGCTGTGCATGGTGCTGCGCCAAGAAGAACGGCACCGGCAAGATACTCTGTTGCAAGCTCCGGTGCAATAAAGGCTTTAAACACAACAAAGAGGCACAGATATGAGATTCCGTACATCGTAAAAGGCTTGATCAGCCAGTTTGTGATCCATGTGATGAATAATCCCTTCGGATTCTTTCCGACTTGCCTGACGCTTTGGAAATCCACCTTCATCATCATGGGATAGATCATCACCCAGATAAGAATAGCGATAGGGATTGAAATACCGGCAATTTGCAGTTTTTCCAGTGTGTCAGGGAACATCGGCAGAAAGTGTCCGATCAGAACACCTATTGCCATGCACAGAAGCACCCATACAGACAGATACCGCTGAAATGTATTGATTCCTTTTTCCTGTTTTGGCATAATGATCCTTCATTAGTTTGAAACATTCAAATGTATCAATGCAATATGCTTTTATTTTATATAGGCAATCCCGTAGGACTGCCTGTATATTATTGATATCCGGTATTATTTGTTTTCGCACCCGCAGGATACGCTATCGTCTGTTTCGCAATCGCATCTGGCATAAGAGCTGATCATTTTCCGAAACTCCTTTACACCTTTTGCGGATATAGAATAGTGCATCCATTTTCCTTCTTTGTAATAATCAACAAGACCGCTGTCTGCAAGTATCTTCATATGATGAGACAGAGTTGGCTGCGTGATTTTTAACTCCTCCAACAGATCACACCCACACTTCTCTCCATGCTGGAGCGCAAGCATAATCGCAAGACGGTTTTCATCCGTAAGTGCTTTAATCCTTTTTACATCTTCTCTGAAACCCATGACTTCCACCTCCGAGAGAGGTACATATTATATCACATACATTCACTCTTGTCAATATATCTATGTAAATTTTCTTTTAAAGACTCCCCGCCGCCGATGATGGCAGTGTGGGTGCCTTGGTGTGTCTACTATATCATCGGGCTTTATACTTTGACATGCGGATTGGTATACTGCCCATGTTCTTTTGTCTTCTCATTGCCGTATTGGATTGCGAACTTAGGTCAACTGTGCAGGCATCCAAGGCACATCACACACTTATCCTTAATCCCAACAGGCTTTTTATTCTGCATTTCTATCGCCTGAACCTGGCATTTCTTTGCACACAGTCCGCAGCCGATGCAGCTGTCCTCTAAATGAAAATTAGATGTCTTCCGAACTTTTACATTGTAAAGTGGCTGAGCGATTAAGTTGACGGCAACAGCAGGTACACTGGGCGACATATGGTTATTGTGATACCGGTTTCCGACCTTCTTGATCAGATCGCTGATTTCATCCTCCGTCGTGGTTGTAAACTCCGCGACTTTCTCCGATGTGGACAAGTCGAACATAGGTGTCCATGTATCCGGCATCCGAATAGAATAATAGGCGTCAATCTTTTTACCATTGATGGCTTTATCTGCCATAAGCCCAATAGCTCCGGTAGTTGTCCCGTAGGTCGTGACAAAATACAAATAATCCGCATGAAAGGAAGCCTTACTTAGAAAGTCCTTGACGATGCTCGGCAGTCCCCAGTTATAGGTCGGGGAGATGATGCCTATGAGATCATCCTCAAAAATGTATCGTCCTTGTTGCATTGCCTCCGGAATGAAGACCACGTCCTGCTGCATTTCTTCAGTAAGCCGCTGCATAACGTATTTGCAGTTTCCCGTAGCGCTGAAATATAAGATCATTATCTGTCACCCTCTCAAATGAATCACTCCTGCCACCGTTAATGGCAGTTGTGGGAGCTTTTTTCTGACATCCAAATCACTGCCACAACCCTACCGCAAAAACATCCAAACCACTAACTCAACCCTCCGCACATTTCCTTTGATATGTTCCCACGAAGCGATTTTTGCGGTCATTTACGCTTATTCCCGCTGACAGTCAAATGCCCGAAAAGCCCATAAATCAAGCACTTTTTCGCGCCTTACTTCTGACCCCGTGACATCAAGACTACCGTCTCCACATGAGATGAATATGGGAACATGTCAAAGCCCTGTACTTCCTCTATTTCAAAACCGTTGTCATGAAGTGTCTTCAAATCGCGCTCTAAAGCCTTTAATGAGCAGAATATATAGGCAAGTTTTAGCGGAGACTTTAATTTTGCTAGAGCTCTGCAGGCATCCTCGCCGATACCTACTCTTGAAGGATCACAGATGATCGAGGCGATGTCATTTTTCTTTATAAGAGAACCGATAACATCTCTGATGTCCCCGACAATAAATTCCGCATTGCTGATATTATTCAACTTTGCATTATCTTCGGCAGCTTTTATTGATTCAGGTACAATCTCAACACCAGTCACTTTCTTAAAGTTCTCAGACAGAGGTAAAGTCATGGTTCCTACACCGCAGCAGAGATCAAGAGCTGTTTTATTACTGTCTCTACCACAGAAAGACACAGCCTTCTTGTACATTATTTCTGCCACAGGGTAATTCACCTGCAGAAAAGTAAACGGACCTGCCTTATAGTTAAAACCGCAAAGCTCAAGAGTGATCTCTTCCTTACCCGATATCAATATCATTTTTTCTGACAGGATCTTGTTTGAATTACTCTCATTCACATTAAGATACAGTGAATCAACCCTGTCTTTAAACTGAGATCTCAGTCTGTCTATAAAAATCTCTGAAGGCTCTTCTGACACCACTAAAACAGCCATTTTTTCTTTTATGGTGTCACGCAGAAGTAAAGAGCGCAAAAGGCCTTTCTGTGACTTTTCATCATATACAGATATGTTCTCACCAGTAAAAAAGGAACAGAGATCATTTGCAAATGAAGAGAACCACAAAGGTTCTAATGAACAGCATTCCACTGCTACAACCTCGTGGGAATGAACCTTATAAAAGCCGTTTACGACCTTTTCATTCAAAAATGCAAAATAACGTATGCTCTTATAGCGTGATGGAACCGAAAGATCTGCTCTCTGAACTGTTTTTAAATTACAGCTGTCAATGCCGGCTCTCTTTAGGGCCTGAGCAATCATTTCCTGTTTGCGTTTTAAAGTGCCTTCATAGCTTATAGGTCCAAAAGACATCACAGACTGCAGCGATTTGTCCTTATAGTCGACTCTGTCAGGGGATTCTTCAGTGATACTGATTACTGTACCAGGTCGTCTTTTAGAGCCGTTTGCAAAAGGATCACCTATTTTTGCAAGAACAGTTTCTCCGTCGATCACACCTTCAAGGTAGATTTCACTGTTTTCAAAATAAGCTATACCCTGACCTTTGTCGTTTAACTTTTCAACATAAAGTTCAACTGGATCTCTGTACTCTTTAAAAGCGATCTGTTTTATATTTTTAGACATGATTAAAAGCGTTTCGTGATTATTTTTTGCGTTGTCACTGAATTTTTTCTAAGTTTACACTAAGATTGAATGCATAAGATTAACATATACAAAGTTTTAAACAAAAAGGATCATCCTATGAGTAAGAATTTAATTCTAATTGGATATACTTGTCTTGGAGTGTTGTGTGCAGCTACTTTAAATGCCTGCACCAATCCAGTTTCAGAAGCAGGTACTGTTAACACTTATTATGAAGGTACCATTACCGGTATTGAAGCAATTGATATTACCAATAAAAAGAACGATAACACCTCAAATACTATTTTAGGTGCCGTAGGCGGAGCTCTTTTAGGAAATCTTATAAGCAAAAACAGCACCGGCACTGCCGTAGGCGCGGGATTAGGAGCCTTAGCAGCAGGTTCCGCATCAAAATACATGGACAGACATGACGGTGTAAGATTAACCATTGATTCAGACAATGGTCCTTTGATTGTCGATATGCCATTCTCATGCAAATATGCTGTAGGCAAAAAGGTACGTTTAATCTCAGGTAGCTCACAAGGATCTGTAATGGTTAAACAGAACGGGCGTTATGTAACAGCAACTGAAGACAGCTATACTAAGTGCCCTACTGTTTACAATGCAATTAAAAACAATTAGTCTTTTTTGGAAGGATTAAGTGGTGGCCCATTCCTGACTTGAACAGGAGACCAAACGATTATGAGTCGTCTGCTCTAACCAACTGAGCTAATGGGCCATTGTTCGAGGGCTTATTTTACAGGTTACCCTCTCTCCCGTCAAGATTTTAAATCTTTACTCAAAATCTCCTTCTGGATCTGAGTGTACTCAGATAAAGCATCCATCTTACCTTGGCTCATCTCCACACTAAGGATTTTGGCTCTGTCTTTTAGAGGCTTTGTTATAACTTCACTTAAGATATCTGCAAAATACTCTATTCTGTCCACATAAGGGATCTCCCTAATCTCACCACCTGATTCAAAGGTAAGATTCAGTGGAGCACTGATTAACAGCCTTACAATCTTTTCATAAGATGTCTGGCGAGTCTGTTCAATGAATTTAGCTGGAGTTATATCAGGAGTTTTTGCAATGATCTTTAATAAACCTTCTAACTCATCTGCACCCTTTACGCCTAATCGTTTGCACAAAGCTACAAACTCATCTAGTGCAAACTCTCTTTGTACATTAGAGACCACAGTAGGCTGCTGAATAATAAAGGCCATGAGTTTTCTCATAGGAGTTTTAAAGAAGTCCCTTGAGACCTCATTTTTAGCAATCTGTTCCTGTTCTTTTTTCTCTTGAGCTACATAAGCTCGAGGCTGTTCAACATGAGTTTGCTTTAGCATGTCATAAAGCTGATTTTCAGAAATGCCTGATGGCTTTGAGAGCAACTTTAAAGCAACCGACTGTAATGAAACTAAAGGAATAGCTTTAATCAGCTTTATGGTGTCTGAGATAAAGTTTGATAAAGAATTAGGATCTTTTAAATCATAGCTTTGAGACTTATGTACTATCAAAAACTCTGGATAGCTCATAGCTTCATCTAAGAACTTTACAAAAGCACCTAAGCCTTGCTCTCTTACTAAAGAATCAGGATCATGCTCTGGAGGCAAGAATGCAAAACGAATTTCTTTACCATCCTGCAAAATTGGAGTTACTGTTTCTAAGGCATGCCAAGCAGCATGACGACCTGCGCTATCTCCGTCATAACAGCACACAACTTTGTCAGTGTAACGGAACATCTCTTTAATCTGCTCAGGTGTAGTTGCTGTACCTAATGAAGCTACAGCATAGGTACAACCTGCCTGTCGCACTGAGATCACATCCATATATCCTTCAACAACCACAATACGTGGTGGACGGTTGTTATTTGCTTTTAAGACCTCATATAGACCAAATAACTCATTACGCTTACGGTAAATAGGAGTTTCTTTGGTGTTCATGTACTTAGGCTTGTCATCGCCCATGGTTCTGCCACCAAAACTGATGATCCTGCCTCGTCTGTCAAAGATAGGGATCATGACACGGTTACGGTACATAGAGTGCACACCGTAGTCGTTGCGCACTAACATACCTAAATCAATTAACTTCTGCTCTGTTTTAGGATCCTGACATAACCTTTCTTGCAAAAAGTGAGGATTTTTAGGAGCAAAACCTAAGCGACACTTTAAGATAGTATCTCGTGTCAAACCACGATTTTTTGAAAAATACTCAAGACCAGGAGCGCCTTCAGGTGAGTTTAATACCTGAGTATATAAGGTCGCACATCTGTCCATGAGGTCGTAATACTCTTTTTGCAGATCGACTTCTTCTTTGGAACGGGTATTAGTTGTGTCATATTCAACGGTTAAACCTGCATTTTGAGCAATTTCTTCAACTGCCTCAGGAAAACTCAGGTTCTTTAATTTCATGATGAAATCAATGACGTTGCCATGCTCTTTACAGCCAAAACAGTAAAACATCTGCTTTGCTGGTGTGACACTAAATGAGGGAGTCTTCTCATGATGAAATGGACAGCAGCAGGTATAGTTTGCGCCTGACTTTTTTAAAGTTACATACTGACCTATGACCTTTTCAATAGGAACATTTGGCAGTAACTTTTCGGTAATAAAACTTTTCTTGATAAACGGCATGGCAAACTCTTTAAGGTATCTCTTAATACTGTTTTACATCTATGATTTTTAACAGCATATTACTTAACATAAAGTTAACGATTACTGTGTATTATATGGACATTTAGGCTGTCTTGATAGCGACTAATATAACCGACAATTAATACAAAAATGGTAGAATAGTGTCAAAAAATACGAATTTTAAGAACTTTTTTTAATATTTCCAAAATTTAAGCTGTTTTAAAGCTACGATAATTGCACTTTTACGGAAAACAAATGTCTACATACATCTTTGGTGATCTTCACGGCTGTTATGATGAATTTACAGCTCTTTTAAAAAATATCAGCTACAACGAAAACGAAGATGAACTAATCTTTACAGGTGATTTAATAGGTCGTGGTCCAATGCCATGCGAGACTTTAAATTTAATCACTGCGTTAAAATCAAAACACCCAGGTCGCATTCACTCTGTTTTAGGCAATCATGACTTAAACTTTTTAGCTGTTTTCTATGGCTATCATAAAGCCAAAGCCAAAGATAATTTAGATGTGCTTCTAAACTCTCCAAAGCTTAATGACTATATTGAGTTTTTTAAAAGCACTCCCCTTTTATATGTTGATCCTGAGAAAAAGATAGCTGTAGCTCATGCTGGTATCTATCCTAAATGGACAATTGATGAAGCGCAAAAACACACCAATGTCATTTCAAAAGTATTAAAAGATCCTCTGCATACAAAAGTCTTATTAGCAAATATGTATGCAGATCATCCTGATCATTTTGAAGAGCAAATGCTGTCATCAGATCTTAACTACTGGAGATTTATCGTAAGCGCCTTTACAAGAATGAGATTATGCTCAAAAGAACTTGTACTCGATTACGGTCATTCAGACTGCACTGTAATTGATGCTCAAAAGGACAATATCTATCCTTGGTTTAACTTTGGGTCCCCTTTTGAATACAAAAGGGAGAACTTTACGCTGTTCTTTGGTCACTGGGCAGCTTTAAATGCTCAATGTGACAGAGAACATGTTGTAGCTTTAGATACTGGATGTGTTTGGGGTGACAGACTTACTTGCTATGCCCTCGAGAAACAAGAAAAAATTTCAGTTTTATCACTTCAAAAGAAAAGAGAATCTAAATAGTTAGATTTTTCTACTAACATTTTACTTAGTTAACATCTCATCTTCTAAAGCAGTATTTTGTTTTAATACTGCTTTTTTATTTATTTTCAATAAATTAAATAAAATTTTTGAAATTTTATTTCATTATCATCTTTATCACTTCTAAAGACTTATCATTTTGCTGATCATTTTTGTGCATAATTTTAATTTTTTACACAAATTTGAAATTTAATAAATTTGTTTTAATAATAATCTAACATTTTAGTTTTACTATAACAAGCTAGGATCATTCTAGAAAATAATTCACCTTTTACATACATTTAAACATATAAGTTAGTTAAATCATAACAATCGTACAAGCTTGAGTAAGTGCACTTAAGGTGTACAGATATACGTAAATAACTATGGTGTTCATTATGGAAAAGACAGAAAAAATCATCCGCACAGCTATATTCTCGTCTGTAGGATATCTATGTGCTGGAATTGCAGTTTCTCTTTTTGCAGGTATTAACCTCTGGTCTCAATTTTTAGAAACCGATGAAACTGTGTTTTCACTTGCAGTGGTTCTAACTTTCATACTCTCTGCAATTGCAGGTATTGTGCTAATTCGTTATCTGGTACCAAAGATTGGCGCTAAGACTGTTTATGAACAGGATATCTTAGTTGCCATGATTGGAATGCTCTTTATTGCACTTGCAATTAACATTGCCATGCTCTTTGTAGGCGTCATAGTCTGCACTGGTGCTTTAGCAGTGTTCTTCTATGAGAACTTTACAAGACAGTTAAACTTTGTAAAAGAGTTCAATCACTCAAAGCTTAATCAGCGTAAACAAAGCAATTATAAAGTCTTTTACCTTTCAGGCTGGGCACTAGGACCTATCATTGCAGTACTTGCTATCTCTATTTTTTCAAACCTAATTGGAGTTCTTACTTTAAGAATTCTCTTTGCCCACTTTATCGTGATCTCTTTTTGGTTATGGATACAGCGTTTAGGTGTTCATGAAGCATTTGAAGATGCACCGACTGCTCTTTTAGCTCATCTGCAAGAAGATGCATCAACTAATGTGGAAACAACTGCTGATATTACTAATAAAGAGACTTCAACTGACAAAGCTTACATACAAGATGGCAATAAGAGTCATGATGCTACTGCAAAGGACAATAAAGATACTTCTGTAGACAGCAATGAAAAGGTAAAGGTTTCTTCTTGTAATCCTTCAGATAAGATAGCCCAAACAGAGTCTAATGTGACAGACAAATCTCAGAATAACTAAAGGATAACAAATGAAAAACGTTTATAAACTCCTGATGCTATCTGTACTGTTACTAGCATCGCCTTATGCCCTTGCAGACGAACCTTTATTTACAAGATACACTTTCTATGGCATTCGATATGAGATGATTATCTTTGCGCTAATGTTAGTAGGCGTTGCAGTCTTTTACACCAAGACCATGAAGGTAGCTATCATCGGGCTACTCTCATTGTGCTTTTATAAATACGAATTTACTGACGGCTTTTCTGTAATAAAAAAACTAATTGGCTATGTAAATACTGATGGTCAATTTGTAAGTGGCTCTTGGAATACTTATCTAAACCTAGCTTTAATGCTGCCTGGATTCTCAGTATTAGCAAAAGTATTCGAAGACTCAAAGTTACCTTCAATAATTCCCCGTTTTCTGCCTAAAGGTCACTGGGGTGGCTTTGCACTCTTACTGTGTATATTTGTACTAAGTACCTTCTTAGATAATATTGCAGCAGCCATGATTGGTGGTTCAATTGCCATGATCGTCTTTAAAGGTAAGGTACATATTGGCTTTGTCGCTGCAATTTGTGCAGCCTCAAACGCAGGTGGTGCAGGCTCCGTCGTAGGAGATACCACAACTACTTTAATCTGGATCTTTGGTAAAGATCCTTTGGTTTTAGCACATGCTTTCTTACCTGCAACTGTAGCTATACTAGTAGTAGCTTACTTTGCTTCAAAACAGCAGGAAAAATACCATCCTATTACTACAGAAATAGAGAGCAACATCACTGTCGATAAAAAGAAACTCTCGGTTGTAGGCTTAATCTTAATTGGTGCTATCAGCTTTAATTATTTCTTTGAGTTCCCGGCTTTAGGTATCTGGATTGCAATTATCTTAGGAGAGATCATTACAAGAGTTGATCTTAGAGTTGTAAAGTCATCCTACGAGAGTACTGTCTTCCTGGTTGCTTTAGTATTCTGTGCAGAATTAGTGCCTATTGAATCAGTTCCTGATGCTTCTATTCTATCTACCATGGCTATAGGTTATGTTTCAGCTGTATTTAACAACATCCCATTAACGCAGCTGTGCCTAATCAAGGGTGGTTATGACTGGGCACTTATTTCCTATGCTGTAGGCTTTGGTGGCTCTATGATTTGGTTTGGCTCATCAGCAGGTGTTGCAGTCTGCGATATGTTCCACAAAGCTCGCAGCTTCGTTAACTGGTTACGTTATGGCTGGCATATACCATTTGCCTTCATGGTAGGCTTTGGTGTTTACCTTCTAGTTTTAGGATGGGATCCTATGAAGGGCAATCCACCAGATCAGATGCCAGAACCTGTTTCATATTCACAGAGTATTGGTAACAGTCAGATCCACAATGCAAAGCCTCATGATGCTCAAGATCTAAAAGTAGAACAGGTAGAAAAAGAATAAAAGATTATAAGTAAGGCAGTTTTTAGGGAGCTTCAATGCTCCCTATTTTTTTTATTTAATCCAAGTTTGGAAGTGGTAGTCAAATCCACACTTGTCTGAATGGAAAGCTACATCATCATGTAGTTTAAATGGATATTTAGTAAAATCAGGGAATTTAGTGTCGCCTGCAAATTCCTTGTCGATAGTAGTCAGATGCAGAGTTGATGCTAATGGTAAAGCCTCAGCATACATACGAGCACCACCTATTACCATCAGAGTCTTATCTCCTACAAGATCTATTGCCTCTGCTAGTGACTTTACTACAGTAAGACCTTCAACCTCTTTTGTGAAGGTTGAACTTACCATGATGTTCATTCTGTTTGGAAGAACACGACCAATAGACTCAAAGGTTCTTCTGCCCATAACTACAGGGTGCCCTGTAGTTATTTCTTTAAAGTGCTTAAGATCTTCGGACAAATGCCAAGGGATCTGACCTTCATTGCCAATAACAAAGTTCTTTGCTATCGCTACAATAATTTGAATATCGGCCATGGTTAGTTCCTATAGATAAACTCAGGACCTTCATCATCGTCAAAATCGTCATCATCGCGATTATTTTCACGAACTTCAGGCTCAGTCCAGATGAATTCTTCAGCTTTTGGCTTCTCAGGCTCTTCAAGCTCTTTTTGCTTAACCTCATCCACAAGATCTTGCAGTGCATAGATAAGATCATTTACACCGGTCTTAGCTAGACCTGAAATGATAAAGGTTCTCTCAGGCTTTACTTCAACAGATGATGCGATCTTCTCTAAAATTTCCTGTGCTTCTTCTTCAGTACCTAAATCAACCTTATTGGCAACTAACCAGCGAGGCTTGTTGTAAAGCTCATGAGCGTACTGCTTAATCTCATTTTCGATGATATTAGCGTTTTCTACAGGATCAGAACCATCAATAGGATGAATATCAACTAAGTGAACTAAAACACGGCAACGCTCTAGATGCTTTAAGAAGCGGTGACCAAGACCTGCGCCTTCTGATGCACCTTCAATAAGGCCAGGAATATCCTCAATTACAAAAGAACGTCCCTGTGAAGTTTTAACTACACCTAATGATGGGACTAAGGTAGTAAATGGATAATCTGCAACCTTTGGTTTTGCAGCAGATACAGCTCTTACAAAGGTAGATTTGCCGGCATTAGGCAGACCTACTAAACCCACGTCTGATACTAACAGCATCTCAAGCTTTAACTGACGACGCTCGCCAGGAGTACCGTTAGTCTTCTGTCTTGGAGCCTGATTAGTAGCTGACTTGAAGTGAGTATTACCAAAACCATGACGACCGCCACGAGCTACGCATAATACATCGCCTTCTTTTCTAAGATCACCAATAACCTCACCGGTTGAAACGTCGGTTACACGAGTTCCTACAGGAACTAAAAGGATCTTGTCCTCTCCGCGAGCACCTGTACAATCAGCAGTACCGCCGTTTTCACCACGACCTGCCTGATAAAATTTAGTAAATCTATAATCAACTAAAGTATTGAGATTTACGTCAGCTTTCATGTAAACGTCGCCACCGTCACCACCGTCACCGCCATTAGGGCCACCACGAGGCACGTACTTTTCACGTCTAAAGCTAACAATACCGTTACCACCATCACCAGCTTCTACGCGGATTATGGCTTCATCAACGAATTTCACCTTATGATCCTCCAGATTACAAGATGGCAGCAGGTATGCGCCACTTTACTTATTTGATACTGATAAAAAAATCAATACAGACTAAAAAGGCCCGCATCTGCGAGCCCTTTTATTGTAAACCAAATTCGGTATTACTGCTGAGTCTCAACGATCTCAACGAACTTGCGGCCCTTAGCGCCACGAGTTACGAAGGTAACTTTACCGTTTGCCTTAGCAAATAATGAATCATCCTTTGCTAAACCAACGTTTGCACCTGCGTGGAAGTGTGTACCGCGCTGACGAACGATGATGCTACCAGCTGATACAGTCTCACCAGCGTAAGCTTTAACGCCTAAACGCTGAGCATTGGAATCGCGGCCGTTACGAACGGAACCACCAGCTTTCTTGTGTGCCATTTATTCCTTTCTCCTAACTAAATTACTGCTGAATACCAGTAATCTGTAAATCGGTAAACCACTGACGATGGCCAGTAACCTTCTGGTGGTGCTTACGACGACGGAACTTAACAATCTTAACTTTCTCGCCACCGTGTGCGCCTAAAACCTTAGCGGTAACCTTTGCACCATCTAAGTATGGAGCGCCAACTTTGATATTGGTGCCATCTGATACTAATAGAACTTTATCTAGTTCGATATCGCTGCCAGCCTGGGCATCGAGTAGCTCAACGCTTAGCACGTCGCCCTCGGAAACCTTGTGCTGCTTGCCGCCGCAAAAAATAACTGCGTACATGCTCAAACTCCGGGTAAATGCAGGAGTTCTGCTCCCGCAATCAATTAAAACTGTGCCCACTTGGGGCGATAATGGGTCATTATTTTACAGACAAAATAAGTAAATTGCAAGTCTTCTGACAAGACTTGCACTTATTAATTATCTCTGGATTACGCTTTTTCATTAATACATGTAGTTTAATGCATTAATCGACCTACAAAAAGCGCTATGAATTTTATAGCTTATTCAGTGCAATTTCAAGATTTTTATTAATTCATGCACTAATTCCTCGTTATTCGATGTTACAATTACATAATCTTGTGAGAGTTATAGCATGTATACAGTTGATAATGAAATAAAAAACGACTTAGATAAAGTCGAAGAGATCCTATCTACACTCCTGTCAGGATCTGCCTATGAAGCAAATGTAAATGCAATGTGCCAGCATGTAGTAAAAGCTGGTGGCAAAAGAATTAGACCTAAATTATCAATCTTATCATGGCATGCCTTAAACTCACATAACGATTCTCAAAATTATGAAAGAATGCTTAAGTTTGCCTCTGCAACCGAGCTTCTTCATACAGCAACGCTAGTTCATGATGATGTCATCGATAAAGCAACTATAAGACGTGGTGTAAGCACTTTAAATGATGCAGAGGGCAATCATGCTGCTGTATTAGCAGGTGACTACTTATTTACCCGTTGTTTCTTCTGCTTGCATGATGTTCAAGAACCCAAGCTTTTCTCTCTAGTCAATGAGACCCTTGCTGCCTTAGTAATGGGTGAAATCAATCAGCTTCATAATCAAGGAGATTTAAATATCTCAATTCAAGATTATGAACAGACTATCTATTGCAAAACAGGTGCTCTCTTTGAACTTACCACCTCAGGTATTGCAGTTTTAGAAAAAGCTCCTGAGAACATTGTTAATGCTTTAAAAGAGTATGGCAAGCAGTTGGGTATTGCTTTTCAGGTAGCAGATGACATGCTAGATTATTCTTCTAGTACTCAAACTTTAGGCAAGTCTATAGGTGAAGATCTTGAAGATGGCAGAATTACCTTACCTTTAATTTTAGCTTTAAAGAACACCTCTGATAAAAGGGCTCTTGAAAAAGCCATTAAAGATTGTGATTTAGAAAAGGTATTAACCTTTATCAAAGAGTCTGACTCATTATCTAAATGTCGTGATTTTGCTTTTGGAGCTGTCGAAAAAGCTAAAAAAGCTTTAGAGGTTTTAGAGGATTCACCTTATAAAGAGATGTTAGTTGAACTTGCTAAAAAAGCGGCTAACAGATCAAAATAACTAGAGGCTGTGCTCTAGTTATTCTTTTAAAGCCACCGCTGTGTTTTTTATTTTCTTATCTGGTATTAACTCAGCGAATTCTAACCTAAACCTTAGAACTAAATAATAATGCCTTGCAGATGGTCAACTTCGTGCTGTACGATTTGTGCAGAAAAGCCTGATAACTTCTTAGACTTCTTTTTGAACTTATGATCTTCATACTCAACTACGATGCTCTTGTAACGAGTAGTCTTTCTTACCCCTTCTAAAGATAAACAACCTTCTTCAGTTTCATAAGGATCATGTTTTTCTACAATCACAGGATTGTACATAATCACCAAAGTCTGATGAATGTTAACTGCAATGATATTGAGTGAATGACCAATCATGTTAGCAGCAAGTCCTACACAGTTTTCACTGTTATGCTCTAGAGTATCTAATAAATCTACAGCTACCTGTTTGTCTTTAATGGTAGCGTTAACACTTGGGATCTTTAAGAACTCTTCGTCTTTGACAATATCTCTAATCATGTTTTGCGCTTTAAATTCTTTACGGTTTTAGTTTTTTACTTGCAAAAAAGGCCTAGTCATCACTGAGAAGGCCTTTTAGTTTTAAGTTGTTTACTAAAGATTAATCAGCAAATGGATCATCTAAGTAAATGGTCTGATCTCTTTCAGGTCCGGTTGATAAAATTGCAACCTTAGCACCTGATAACTCTTCTAGACGCTTGATGTACTTCTGAGCATTTACAGGTAAGTCTTCCCACTTGGTTACACCAAAGGTTGACTCTTTCCAACCAGGCATTGACTCATATACAGGAGTTATACCTTCATACTCATGAGCTGATAAAGGAGGTAACTGACGAATTGAACCGTCCTTCATCTTGTAAGCAGTACAGATCTTAACTTCATCCATACCGTCTAATACGTCCATCTTCATTAAAGCTAAACCTGTTAATGAATTGATGGTTACAGCACGACGCATTGCAACAGCATCATACCAGCCAGTACGACGTGGACGACCAGTTACAGCACCGAACTCAGCACCGCGCTTACGGATACCTTCACCTACTTCATCATTTAACTCTGTAGGGTATGGACCGCCACCTACACGAGTGGTGTAAACTTTAGCGATACCTAAAACATAATCAATATCTAAAGGACCTGCACCAGAACCTGTTACACAGCCACCTGCTACAGTATTTGATGAGGTAACAAATGGGTAGGTACCATAATCAATATCTAAGAATGTACCCTGAGCGCCCTCAAATAAGATCTTCTTATTTGCCTTACGACCTTCATCTAAGATCTCTGAAACATCAGCTACCATCGCTAATAAACGATCACGGATACCTTCTACATAAGCTAAAACAGACTCATATGAAACTTCAGGCTCATTGTAGTAATTCTTTAGCATGAAGTTTCTGTAATCTAATAAGCTCTTTAGGCGAGACTTAAAATTCTCCATATCATAAAGATCACCTACACGAACGCCTCTACGAGCAACCTTATCCTCATAGCATGGGCCGATACCACGACCTGTAGTACCGATAGCATTCTTACCACGTAGTTTCTCAGCACCTTTATCGATGGCAGGATGAATTGGTAACAATAAAGCACTAGCGCCTGATACCTTAATTCTCTTTTCTACATCTTCAACGCCAGCCTTATTTAACTCCTCGATTTCCTCGAAAAGAGCACCTGGGTTCACTACGACACCAGAACCGATAAGGCATAAGCATGATTTGTGTAAAATTCCTGATGGAACTAAACGAACCACTACCTTCTTATTGCCTACAACTAAGGTGTGACCTGCATTGTTGCCACCCTGGCTGCGAACTACTATGTTAGCCTTTGAAGTTAATAAATCAGCGACTTTACCTTTACCTTCGTCGCCCCATTGTGTACCAAGCACAATCACATTGTTAGGCATTATTTATTCCTCGTTGAAGAACCCTAGTTGTAAAAAAAATTCACCGAACTTAAGATTATACATAATTATGGTTTACTTGTACCATTTGCATCATTAAAGAATTTGAAAAATTCACTATCTGGCTGTAATACAAGTGTATCTTTACCCTTCATTGAATTCTTATAAGCGTCCATAGAACGTAAGAACTCAAAGAGTTTTGGATTCTGTTTGTATGCTTCAGCATAAATTCTGGTAGCTTCAGCATCACCTTCACCGCGTAGTGAGCGGGCCTGTCTTTCAGCTTCTGCAATCTTCACTACAACTTCTCTATCAGCATGAGCCTTAATTGCCTCAGCTTCTTTGCGACCCTGTGATCTGTGCAATTTAGCTACAGCATCACGCTCAGCTCTCATACGCTGATAAATAGAATTTGAAACCTCTGGAGGTAAGTTAATCTGTTTGATACGCACATCAACAATCTTGATACCTAAAGCTTTAGCAGATGTTCCAATGTCTTTTAGAGCATTCTGCATCACTTCATCACGCTTTGACTGACTTACTGTAGCCTCAGGAGTTGTCTCCTGGCTATTAGCAGCAGTATCTGTAGTGTTGTCGGTTGTAGTCTCATTTTGAGCATTATCAACAACTGTATCAAAATCACTCTCTTCTAGAGCTGCATCCTGACCATTGTTCTGACCTGACACGATCTCATGAATAGTCAAACGACCAATCTGACTTCTTAAAGAGTTGTTAATGCGTCTGCGTAATAACTCTTCTGCCTGTAACTTGTTACCACCTGCGGTGGTTAAGTAATAAGTTGCAGCATCTAAAATCTGCCACTTAACATAAGAGTCAATAATCACATCTTTTTTCTCTGAGGTTACGAATCTGTCAGCTGATGAGCTGATAGTCTGAATACGTACATCAAGATCTTTTACATGATCAATAAATGGAGCTTTAATATGCAGACCAGGATCGACGATATTAAGCTTACCATCTGAATTTCTTAAAACTTTACCGAATCTTGTAACGATGCCCTTTGAGCCTTCGTTTACTACATAAAGACTGTTAAAGCCAATAAAACCTAAAACCACTACTACAATCAGCAGCAGATTAAGCAATCCCTTATTCATTATCTTACCCTCCTGCTTGAAGTACCGTAGCTATTTTGAGTGCTCTCTGACAGAGGTGGATACTGATCCTCTGTTCTTAAAGGAACCTGCTGTGTATTTGAACTCTGTGAAGTACTTGCAGGTGTAGAGCTTTGGCTTTGTGTATTCTCAGTTTTTACACTCTCAGTGTTTGCATTTGACTGAGGCATTGGCAGATATAAAACTGGTGATGAACCTTTAGGTACATCTAAGAAGATCTTCTGGCTCTTGCCTAGAACTTCCTGCATGGTCTCAAGATAAATTCTAGTCTTGGTAATATCAGGAGCTGCATTGTACTCAGGTAATACCTTTTCAAAGCGAGCAACCTCACCTTCTGCCTTCAGCACTACCTGAGAGCGGTAAGCTTCAGATTCTTGTTTAATTCTCTGAACCTGACCTTCTGCTTTTGGTAAGACCTCATTAGCATAAGCTTCAGCTTCTCTCTTGTAACGCTGCTCATCTTCCTGAGCTGCAATAGCATCATCGAAAGCTTCTTTTACCTGATCTGGAGCTCTTGCTGGTAAGAAGTTAACATCAACAATGGTAAGACCTGTGTTATAAGGTTGAATAATAGAGGTTAGAAGTTCTCTAGTGTTCTGACGCACCATCTCACGACCTGAGGTTAGAATATCATCCATTAAGGTATGACCTACCACATAACGCAAAGCGCTGTCTGTTGCTTCTAATAAGGTGTTATCAGGATTTACTACAGAGTATAGATATTTAACAGGATCAGAAATTCTGTACTGAACATCCATCTCTACGATAACTACGTTTTCATCTTCTGTAAGCATGGTACCTGATGACTGAATTGAGCGAACCTGCTCAATATCTACTACATTTACAGTATCAATGCCTGAGAATTTCCAGCGCAGACCTGAATCTACAACATCGTAGATTTTACCAAATCTTAAAACTACGCCCTTTTCAGCTTCCTTTACAGTATAAAAACCTGTAAAGATATAGAAGCCTAGCGCAATTACAGCAACTAGTGTAAAGACGTTTAATCCAGAAGCTGGAGCTTTACCGCTTCTTGAAGAAGAACGTTTTCCATTTAAACCTAAAAGATCTTTTAAAGATTTTAAAAGACCTGACAGTAAATCGTCTGCAGAGGAACGTCTACTCTCACGACCCCAAGGATCTTGAGAAGATTGTTCTCTCTTCTTTTCTTCATCTGAAGAATTATTTGAGCCAGGAGCATTCCAGCCCATAAGATCTTTATTATTTTCCATATTTCTAGTTCACTGAGTCAAAATCAAATTCATTGCTCTGTATCCAAGGCTTTTTCTCTTGCATACAGGTATCAGATAAGGCACCATTGGTTTTACTGTCGATAATTGCAGCATCTACTGCTGTAATTTTTACATCCAAAAGACAGTTACCATTTTCATCATATTGTTCTGAATCAACTGCATTTGATGCATACAGTAGGCTTCTTAATTTGCCGTGACGTCCGTCTATCTTAACAGTAAATTCGCACAAATTATCAGATAAAAGCTCACTTACGGCTGATAATAATTTATCAATACCAAAACCTGTAAGAGCACTCACATATACACGGTGAGGAGCGCCATTATCATCTCGGATAATCTCATCGGCACTGTCTTCAATAAGATCGGCCTTATTGTAGACAACCAAAGTTTTAATATCCTCTGCTCCTACTTGTTTTAAAACAGCATTTACAGCTTCGATATTAGATTCTTTGTGCTCATCTGAGGCATCCACAACATGTAACAGTAAATCAGCCTGAGCAGTCTCTTCTAGAGTACCTCTAAAAGCTGCAACTAAATCATGAGGTAAATGACGAATAAAACCTACAGTATCAGCAAATACAGCTTTACCAATTACAGGTAATTCTACAGTTCTCAATGTAGGATCTAATGTTGCAAACAACTGATTAGCAGCATAGACATCTGAATTTGTAAGTCTATTAAACAGTGTTGATTTGCCTGCATTGGTATAACCTACAAAAGACACTACAGGAACTGCATTCTTTTTTCTAAGACTTCTGTTCTGTTCACGTCTTAAAGCTACCACATCAAGATCTTTTTTAATGGCAGCAATTCTTTCTCTTAATGCACGTCTGTCTAACTCGATCTGAGTTTCACCAGGACCGCCTCTTAAACCGAAACCACCTTTCTGTCTTTCAAGGTGAGTCCAGCCTCTTACAAGTCTAGCCTGTTCATACTGCAACTGAGCTAACTCAACTTGCAATTTACCTTCATAGGTTCTAGCTCTTTGCGCAAAGATAGTCAGGATGAGAGCAACTCTATCCATAACTCTTACACCAAAAGCTTTCTCTAAATTTCTTTCTTGGGCAGGAGTAAGTTTGTTATTAAAGATTACAGTCTGAACTTCATAAGCTTTGACTGCATCGGATACTTCGACCACTTTACCTGAACCGATAAAAGTACTTGGATCAGGCGCTTCGCGCTTACAAGAAACGCAAAAAACTACATCTCCTCCGCCAGACTCAGCTAGGAGTTGTAGTTCTTTTAAATCTTCTTGTGATTGGGCCTGAGGTAACTCGACATGCACAAGTAGTGTTGAGCCTAAAGACTCAAACTCTGATTGAGGCATTAGAATATTATCTCAAACTCTAAATTATTCTTCAGCTACAGGAGCTTCTTCTTCCTTGTCTTCAGCTGGGCTGATGGTTACTGCACGAGCAGGAACAATTGTAGAAATTGCATGCTTGTATACCATCTGGCTTACTTGATTCTTTAACAGGATAACGAACTGATCGAAAGACTCAACCTGTCCCTGTAATTTGATGCCATTTACAAGATAAATTGAAACAGCAATGCGATCCTTACGTAATGCATTTAAGAATGGATCCTGAAGTGACTGTACTTTAGCCATATTATTATGTCCCTTAATTATCGTTATTCTGAACGGGAAGCTAACTACAACAGCTGATACTTCTAACGAGCTCTCTTAGCTGTTTGTTTTGCTATCGTCATAGCTTAAAAAAAAATCGATCTTAAAAAATATGTTTCCATAAAACTGAAACATTGGTAGTTTAACAGCAAAAGGAAAACTTTCACTGTCATTTTTACCATAAATGAATGAAAAAAATCTATTTTTTTCATTCAAGCATCAAAAAAGAGCGTTTGATCTCAAAATGAGAGTGTTTAGCTTATTTTTGATAACTACTCTTAACATCATAAACGACCTCTTGCAAACCTTCTGCTACAGGGATCTTGCCTTTAAAGATACGCTGTAACTGATTTGAAAAAGGTAACCAGAATTCATGCATTTCACTAACAGAAGGCATTGCCTCTGCTAACTTAGCCTGTTGAATAAATGCATTGGCATATTCATCATTAAAAATATCTGGATCGTCTAAGAGTTTTAATGAAGCAGGAATTTCACCTGTTAGCTTAAACCTTGATTTTGAGTATTTATCTTGAGTTAAAAACTTAGCTAACTTTACAGCTGCATCGTAGTCTTTTGCCCAGTGAGAAATTGCAAAGCCTCTTACACCTAAAAAGCCTGCCATCTGTTTACCTTCACTGTTTACAGGAAGTGGAGCTGTAGCAAAATCGATACTGCACTTTTTAGCAGTACCTACATCCCATGACCCTAGGATAGTAGCTGCAGCTCTACCCTGACAGAACATTTCAACAAGATTAGTACCACCATTCAAACCGTCGATAACAGGTGGTACCAGTTTTGCGTCATAGTATTCCTTTATTTTGGTAATCGCTTTGACTGCTTCTGCTCCATCAAGGCCTACATCATTGACGTTTACAGCACCTACTTTATTCCTACCAAAGACATAAGTACCATAGGATGATAATATTGGCATTAAATAAAATAAGTCGTCAAACTTTGCTACAAAGCCGTTTCTGCCGTTTTCTTTTTCTAATTTAGAGAATTTTATGTAAGAATCAATAGAGTCAAATGGTTTTGAAAGGTATTTTTTGTTATAAAAAATAGCAAGGGTTTCAATACTCTTTGGTATTGCATATTGGCTCTGATCGATAGATACCGCGTTAATAACGTTATCAGGATACTTTGACTTTTCCTCATCTGAAAGATATACAGGATCGATCATGCCTTCTTTTGCTGCCATGCCTAATTGATCGTTTGGCAACAAGATTAAATCAGGACCTCTTCCTACTGGTCCATCTAACCTCATCTTTTGCAGAGCATAAATGTAATTATTTTCTTCAACTTTTACATCGATGCCGGTCTCATTAGTAAAGGCACTAATAGCCTGAGCTAAACCTACGCCTTTAGTGTAGTCTTCCCATACTGTAAGCTCTAGAGCATTAGCAGAGCTTACAGAACAGCACATCACAATAAACACAACTGCAAGTCTTGTCTTAAGCGACATTTTGAACTCCGTTTTATTAGAGAGAGCTTTTTTTTCTTATTATTATTTTTTGTAATTATGTATTCGTGGCTTTTTTAACCACTCAATTCTATATTTTATCTTTGATTTTACGATATATTTGTAGGATTTATAATGAAAGTGATAAAAATGCCCACAAGATCAAAAAAAATCCATCTTTGACTGAGATCAAAGATGGAAACACTAAGAAAATGAGGAAATGCTTGCTGTTAGGTTAGTTTGTAAATGAAATTTAAGATTACAAAGTAACGAGCTTTCAACTACTTTATGAAGTTATAAGGGATCTCTGGCATTGCTCCTTTTTGTGTACATACATAAGCTGCAATGTTTACTGCCTTTTCATGAGCCTTAGCTAGAGGCTCTCCTTTCATCAGTGAGCTGATGATAGTAGCTGTAAAAGAGTCTCCTGCTCCTACTGTATCTACTACATTCTCAACTTTCGGAGTTGGTAATAATGACTTTTCATCATTTAGATAAACAGTGCTTTCTTTAGCGCCTTCAGTAAAGATAAAGCAATCAATACCTCTGGTTTGCAAGTACTCAAAGAATCGGTCTGCATTGCTTTCTTTTAAGCCTGCTATCTCGCTTAAAATTGGTAACTCATCTTCATTGCATTTAAAGACATCAGAACGTTTTAAAGAGTCTTCAATTACTTCTTTAGAGTAGTATTCACGACGTAAATTTACGTCAAATACCTTTAAAGCATCTTCTTTCATCACATCTAAAAATGCCATGATAGTGCCATGAGAAGCTCTATTTCTCTGAGCTAATGAACCAAAGCACACCATATCTAAACTTTTTGCAGTTTCTAAAAGCAATGGAGTTAAAGGAATATTGTCATAGGCTGTATCTTCTAAGAAAGTATAGGTAGGAACACCGTCAGCACTTAAATCAACATTTACTGCACCTGTTTGCTTATCATTTTCTAAAAGCAATGCAGGTAAGAATTTGCAAGCTAACAAATCGCGTGCCTTAAAACCTAAAGCATCTTTGCCTACAGAACTGATAGCCATAGCTTCTAGTCCTTGCTGTTTACAGTGGAATGCAAAGTTAGCAGGAGCACCACCAATTTTTGCGCCTGTAGGTAAGACATCAAATAAAACCTCTCCTAAACCTGCGCACTTAATTCTCTTTCCCTGGTATTTTGAAAAATCTAACATGATAACTCTCACAAAGTTTGAATTGACTGAATTTTTACACCTGAAGTTCTGAGCTAGATGCTCTTCTTAACAACATAGATTTAAGGCAGATCTTTTCAGGATCACCTTTTTTACCTTTAATTCTTTCTAGTAAGATGGAGGCCGCCTCTCGCCCCATCTCATCTACAGGCTGACACATTGATGTAATTGGTGTTGGATAGAATCTACACCAGTCACTGTCACCGTAAGACACTACAGACACATCATTAGGTATCTTAAAATCCTTCAAATTTAAGGCATATAAGATACCTGCGGTGATAGCGTTGTTGGCGCCTACAATCGCTGTAGGTCTTAAGGTCTTATTCTTCATCATCAGGATGTTGGTCTTTTCAAAGGCACCTATAAATAACTCGTCATAAGACTCGGCATCAACCTTTTCAATTTGCACATTGGCTGTGTTTTTTGAGTTGGTATTCTCAACTCCTAAACAACGCTCATTAAAGGTATAAACACGTCTTGCACCAGTGATAAAGACAATTCTTTGATGCCCTAATTTACGTAAATGCTCAATAGCCTGACTTGCGCCATAGCGGTTATCTTCAATGACACTGTCAAATGAAAGATCTTCACTGTTTCTGTCTACTAAGACAATTGGGTAGTTAGCATCAACAGAATTTATAGTTTTTGAGAACTTAGCTGTTGGCATGATAATGAGACCTTTTAAATTCAAAGATGCCCACTGCTTTAAAAGGCGGTTCTCAATACTGCTCTGCTCATAATTGCATCCTACAATTGCTGAGTAGCCACTGTTCTCTAATGTGTCATGAACTGCTTTTACAATCTGATTTGAAAAAGAATTGGTAAGATCAGCTACGATAACGCCAATAAGATTGGTTGCAGTAGCCGCTGTTGCATCGTCTCTTAATTTTTGTAAATAGCCTAGTTTTTCTGCCATTTGCAAAACTTTATGTCGAGTATCTAATGAAACTAAATCAGGTTTCTTTAAAGCTCGAGACACAGTTGATGGAGCAATACCAAGCTCTTTTGCAATATCAGTAATATTAGCCATAACAATAAATACACATCACATTCAAAAAATTGTCATAACAAAATTCACAATTACTCTTTAGAAACTTTCATTCAAATTTCTTTACAAGTACTTCATTTGAATTTTTCATGAACTTAACTTTGGCGAATTATACAAATGAAAAAATTTGTTGTGGAATTAAATTTTTTGCTTTTTGGCTGTTTTCAAATTTTTTAATGCAATTTTTTGCATTACCCTAAAGAAAATCAGTAAATTTTCAAATTTTGAGTTTTCATTTGAAATATTGTGGATATTTTCTCAATATTCATTTGATTTATAAGCTATTATTCATAACAAACAGCAAATCAAAATTTACAAAATTTTGCACAATTTTCATTCTGATTTTTTTACCAAAAGCATAAAAATGACTTTCCGTTTAAGTTTATGCAAAAATTTGCATAAGATTTTGTGAAATCCTTGCATTTTTTATTTTTGGACGTTGTGACATTATTTGCGCCAGACAAAAATCAGATTTTCTGAATTTACTTTTCGAAGTTTTTTATATAAAAATTCAGATTTTCTGGCAATCGAACAATGTTTAAAGGGATTATTGTCATGAACAAGAAATTATTACTTTGGGCTATCACCTCTGCTCTAGCAGGATTTCTCTTCGGTTTTGATACCGTAGTTATTTCAGGTGCTGAAAGCAAAATTCAGCAATTGTGGTCATTAAGTGGCTCAATGCATGGTCTTGCAATCTCAGCAGCTCTTTGGGGTACTGTATTAGGTTCTCTAATCGGTAGTATCCCTGCTGCTAAATACGGTAGAAAGAAAACCTTAGTTGCAAATGGTGTGTTATTCATTGTAGGAGCTATAGGTTCTGCTATTGCTTGGAACGTATCCTCCTTCTTTATCTTCAGATTTATTGGTGGTATCGGCATCGGTATTTCTACTATTGCTGCCCCTCTATTTATCTCTGAGATCTCACCTGCTGGCGACAGAGGTAAGTTGACCGGTTTATTCCAGTTCAATATCGTTTTCGGTATTTTAATGGCATTCTTCTCTAACTACATCATAGTGCACTTAGCTCCAGAAGAGACTGCATGGAGATGGATGTTAGGTATTCAGTTATTACCAGCTGTAATCTATACCTTAATGTGCTTCTCATTACCTGAGTCACCACGCTGGTTAATTGTTAATGCTAAGAACGATACTGAAGGCAGACATGTATTCTCTTTAATCAATCCAAAGATGTCAGATGCTCAGTTAGATGATCTTGTTCAGTCTGTAAAAGAGAGTGCAGCGTCAGAGGATAAGTCAAAGAAGAGCACCACTAAGTTCTTTACCAAGCGTCTTCGCTATCCAATCTTATTTGCTTTCTTAATTGCAGCATTTAACCAGTTATCAGGTATTAACATCATTCTGTACTTTGCTCCAAGACTGTTAGGTCTAGCTGGTATGGAAGATCCAGTAGCTGCATCTATTGCTTTAGGCTTTACAAACTTAATTGCAACCTTTATCGGTATCAGACTTATCGATATCTTAGGTAGAAAGACCTTACTTATCATCGGTTGTGTGGGCTATATCGTAAGTCTTTCAGTATGTACCTATGCTTTCTTCCACTACGATGAGTTAAAGGTTGTTTCATCAGCTGTTGATACTGCATCAAGTGCTGAACAGTTAATCAGAATGGATAATGGTGAAGTATACTTCACAACCGAAGATCATGTAAAAGCTGTTGCAGCCTATGATGCAGCAAAACAAGCTTTAACAGAAGCTACAGCACCTTCAAAGTACTCTGGAACTAACGTAGTATTCGATGGTGAGAGCGTACAACAGGTTCGTGATATTGCTTTAGGTCTAAAGCATGAAGCTTCAGGATCATTAGGTAATGTAAGTATGACCGTTCTAATCTGTATGGTTGTATTCATCGCAGCTCATGCTATTGGTTCAGGCACTATCATCTGGGTATTCATCTCAGAAATCTTCCCTAACGATCAGCGTGCTAAAGGTCAGTCTTTAGGTAGCTTTACTCACTGGATCTTTGCTGCAGGCTTAACCTTAGTTTTCCCAATTGCTATTGCACACTTTGATGCAGGTTACATGTTCGGATTCTTCTGCTTCATGATGATCCTACAGTTAATCTGGTGCTTAGGCATGATGCCTGAAACTAAAGGCAGAAGCTTAGAGGAAATTGCTAAGGCTCTATCTTCAAAATAATAGATTTAAGCTTATAGACATAAAGAGTAAGTTGTTATCTCTGTAAATTTAGCAGGATCTTAAGATCCTGCTTTTTTTATTTTGAAAGATGAATTTGTAACAAATAGAGTTACTCTTAATTATCAAACCTAGGATAAAAGAGTCAATTTTGAAAACACTCAATCCTTGTTTAAAATCTAGCATTTCTTTACTCATTTAAGTGTCTTTATTAAGAATTTACCTTATCTAAATAAGGTATAATCAAAAGTAAATAACAATTCTGGATACATTCATAAATGAGCGACAAACAATTCTTAGAATTACCTTACGGAAAAGATGATTTTACAAAATTAAGAGAACAGAATTGCTATTTTGTAGATAAAACTCCTTATCTAAAGCAAGTATTTGGTATTGATGCTTCAGATGTATTGTTGTTTACCCGTCCACGACGTTTTGGTAAGACTCTGCTCATAAGCATGTTTGACTCATTTTTGAAAATCAA